>Ga0213919_1000120_pt1 | contig 41993 bp, 56 predicted proteins | sample McNCre317MG_FD_161056 | JGI IMG/M metagenome (GOLD analysis project Ga0213919, IMG submission 161056) | Freshwater microbial communities from McNutts Creek, Athens, Georgia, United States - 3-17 MG | ecosystem: Environmental > Aquatic > Freshwater > Creek | place: USA: Georgia | collected...
TAGGCTTGAGCGCGCCGTGGAGATTCGCCCTGTCGGGGTCCGACCGAGCCGTGTCTTGTCGACTAGGGGGGAGTTGATCAGTGCCCTGGCTAACTCCGTGCCTGAGTCTACGTTGAAGACAGACCCAATCCGCTTATGTATGAACTCCGTTACTTGATCGAAGAACACCTCATAGAGTTGGATGTCGAACCAGAGCTTGGTCCGGTCAATTCTGACGCCTCGCCGCTCCATGTCCATGAGGATAGGTGCCAGCTGGATTTCACGTTGGTACGCACTCTCCCACAGCTTCTCTTGAATCTCGGTGTAGAGAAGATCGTGGAGTCCACGGGTGCGAACGACGTCACCGATAGCGTATGGACCCACAATCTGAGCTGGGACCTTGCATATGTAAGCCCCAGCCTTCGAGCGTGCCTTAGTGTAGCCCGCCGCAAGCACGTAATCAGCAACGGCGTCCTGCTCATCCGGAGCCATCCCCAACAGGGTTTGAGCGCTTGGCTTAAGGGAGACAGTCTTGGCGAGAGGATTGTGGAGGTAGATTTGGTACATCGTGTCGTCCCACTTCTCTGGGATGCCGAAGTCCCAGTGCTCTCGGGCCACACCGATGTCAAACTTTCCGTGGTGGAAGAGGACTCCCTTGTTCCAAAGACGATATGCCTCATTCTTGGCCTCGTACTCCTGGCAATTGTTCCCATCAGGGTGCCCCCACGACATGTACTTGGGTTCCTCCCCAGGTATCCAGAAGGCTAATCCCACCGGCTTGGGGGGAACCCCTGTCCCGTCCTCAATAGCTTCTGTCTCAAAGTCTAGCGTGACGGGATCGCTCATGCCTTCTCCACGCGGTCGCAGGTATAGCACTTCTCATATGAGTAGTGGGAATCGTGACCGTCGCCGCGCAGATCGTGACCCAGTACCTCGCAAATACTGGAGAGCAATTTCTTGCGATTAGCTATGGCGTCTTCCAACTCCTTGATCTCGGCTTTGATACTGTCAATATCCACTAGCTTGCTCATTCGACAATCTCCGCATAGCGATCCTTGAACGTGTTGGGGTGGAGGACAGACACAACCCCGTTCTCGTCTCTGACCACCCAGTCGCCCTTCACAGGCCGTGTCAGCCCTCCCGTACATACGATGTTAATGCCACTGTCATTTACGAACAGGTCCTGCTGCAGGAACGCACGGAAATTCTGAGTGAGCTCGCCGGGATACTGAAGCGCGTCCACGGTTAGCACCTTCTTGGCGTACTTGCGGGGCATCTCACCCCCGTCCTTGATTACTACTTCGCCCATTATACACTCCAGAATTGAAAAACGGCCCGTTGACGGGGGCCAGGCGGCTAGTTCATCCAGGCGGAGGGACCATCTTGGTACTTGACCCAAACACTAGCTGCGGTAGTTTTGTGGCCAGGCACCCACCGCTAATCCTGGGGCTTGCGCCCCTACTGCGATCAAAACGTGGTGGGTTGGGCGATCCCGCGAATGATGGCCATGAATCCTTGCTGGAGTTGCGTAGACCCGACGCTGATCCAGCGTTGGTCGAGGGCTAGCACCGCCTTGATCTCATCCGGGGTTGCCCCATCGCGCACGGTTCCGTCGTGTTGGTGCAACCGCTTAACGTATGCGCCACAGGCTTCGGCCAAGGCCTTGCCCTCGTTCATGAGGGCAACCTCTGCCTCCGTCAGTTGACGGTATCCAGTGATCTTCGGTTGGATGAAAGTTTCCATGATGTCCTAGATAAAAGAATGGTTGTGGGCCTTTTCTAGACATGCCCAGGTCAACCCTCAACAGTTCCCCGTATATTCGTGGGAAGAAGGTTGAGAGAGGGTTCAATACTTGTTCGAACCTCCTGCGGCGCGCTCGGCCATTTCCGCCTTGGTCGGGTACACCGGGAAGGGCTCCTGCTCGTGCTTCCAGTTGCGGGTCGCCAACTGCTCCAAGATGGCCTCGTCTTTGATCTGCTCCATCGCCTTGAAGTGGACTTGGAACAGTGACGTGGGGTGGGGTTTCACCGACATTTCCACGACGAACTGGAACATGGCGTTACCGCTGGCCGCGCAGTCATTGGCGAACTTGCTGAAGTTCTTGATACTGGTGACCGGGAGGTCGCACTGGATAAAGTCAGTGACGCGGACCTTGTCGGGGGAGTTCACCACGGAGGCCGGGAGCAGCCAGAGGCGACGGCTGTTCGTACAGGCCTTGCCCTTGGAGCCGCCCCCAGCTGATCCCCACTCGTTCTGGGGGCACTCGGAGCAGTAGTCGGCCTGGGGGTCTTCCGCCCCAGGGTTCTCGTTGCCGTCGCCCTCGCTGGGCTCCATGCTCTCTTCTTCACGCCCGAAAGCGTAGCAAGCCGGAGGGCTGGGCTTGTTCGCGTTGTACGGCGTGTCGAAGTACTTGTTGTGGATCAGGTAGTCCACGAGGACACATTCGATCTTGTCGCCGGGCATGAGGTTGTCCCCGATGCTGAGGCGACCGGACTTGAAGCTGATGAACCCACCGGATGGGGCTTCGGCCTCTGCCGTCTTGACGGCGACTTGCTTCATGCGATCCCGCCAGTTGACCGGCATCGCGACGGCGGTGGGGCGGGGAGCCGCGACGGCGGTGCCGGGCTCGGCGGCGGGGGTCTTGTGTGCTTCGGGTTTCGTGGCCATTGTAGACTTTCAGATGTTGAACTTCAGGGTGTGCTTGTCGGCCGCTTGGACGCCTGGGATGGCGATCTTCTCCGCCCAGCGGGCCTTGATGGCGGAGGGTGTGAGCCGCTTCTGGAGGATGTCCAAAGAGTCGTTCTCACGGATGTAGTCGAGCAGAGCGGGCCAGTCGGTGGCGACGGGCTCCTGGGTGGTGATGAGCACCACCTGATCTTCACCGTCGGTGAAGGCGTCGAGGTTCTTGCCGATCATGTAGTTGACCAGATCGCTCTGAAGCTGCTTTTCCTTCTGCTCCAGAAGGTCGGCTTCACGTTGCAGGCTGAGGCGCTGCTTACGCACGGACAATAGCTCGGACAGGGTAGACATAGTTGCTTTTGTGGAAGTAGTGAGGGCGGGGTGGTGTCTTGAGCGCTTTGAGTTGCTGGCCTCGATATAACATCTGTCGCCTCTGGCTTGTGCTCTACCGCCCCGCCCCCTATTCTAGCCGGATTCATCCCCCCAAGGGGGGAACTTTCGGCTGGTCAGCGGCTGGCCTTCTTGCCCTTCTTGGGAGCCTCGGATTCCGGGGCCGTAGGCGCGTCGGAAACCGCCGAGCTACCCGAGCCCTCCGACGCCGTTTCGGAGGCTGCAGGGGCCGATTCCTCGCTGCCAGAGGCCTGTTCCGCGCCGGGGGTCGCCGCCTTCTTCGCCTTCGCCTTCGCGGCGGCAGCGTTGGCCTGGGCCTGGCGGTCCATCTTCAGCGGCTTGAACTCATAACCCTCCGGGAACTGGAAGATGTAGTTCGGCTCTTGGCTCAGCTGGCCCGCCACGTAGAAGTCCACACCGTTGTACTGGAAGTACGTGTAGTGCTTGTCCTTGAACGCGGTCGCGGCGGCTTGGACCATCTCACCGTTGATCGACAGCTCGAAACGGGGGGCCTTGACGGGCATCGGATACTTGGCCACCTTCCACTCGCCGGCATCCGACTTGAGGGTGAGAACGGCAGCGACACGCTTCGGCAGGTTGCTGACCTTGGCGGGGGCTTCGGCTTGGGCTTGGGCTTCTTGGGTCTGAACTTCTTCAGTCATGATTAACTCTCAGGTTGGGTTGGGAACACGACCCAAAACATGGGTCGTGGTAGAGATTATACCGTGTTAGCGGCACTAGTCTAGCTGTTTCGATTGTGGTTACGTTTTGTCTCCCGTCTTACGTTGGGTCTTGTTCATTTGCTGAGCTCCATGAAAAGGATGATGGCGAAGGACAGGCCGATGATAATGGCCAGGATGGATGACGCCCACCGCTCAGAGCGGGGGCGACGATGGGGGCCACTGAAGGCCGAGGTACGCTTGAGGTCGTACACTGATGTGTGGGATTTGAGTTCGCGCATGTTAGTGGAACCAGAAGCGGAACGGCACGTTCCAAAGGTACAAGGACAGGGGGACCAGTACCCCCCCGATGAAGCCCAGTATCGCTAGGGCAGCGAGGAACTTGAGAAGGGTGTTCATGTCCTACTCGCTGATGAGCTTAGGATCGTTGAGGTCGATGGAGTCGCCCTCATCCGAGCTGCACGCGCTTGTAGCAACGAATCAGCGCTTCTTTCGGTGTGCGGGCGGCAGCGGTATGGAGATCCCGGTGCCCTTGGTCGGATCGCCGATCAGTCGGCGCACGTCGGCGAGCAGGTAGCTGCCGCTGCGGGCCAGGTTGGCCTCCATGCTGGTGACCACTTCCTTAAGCGTTCGCTGGTCGAGGGTCTTCCTAAGATTCGCCTTGGTCATGAGAAGTCTCCGTCTTCGATCGCTGCGTCCCAGGGCTTGTGCCTGACCCATCGGAACTTTCTGTCGGAGGTGATTACGGCGATCTCGATCGGGCCCCCGCACACCTGGGCGCCGGTCGAGAACTTCATGGCCTTGATCGTGCAATAGATAGCGGAATGGACATAGTCAATCGCGTCGCGCATCGGCAACCGCGCCCGCGGCACTGGAGCTCGTAGATGGGGGTCGGCTCCTTGGAGGGCTCACGGTAGCCGACCACGACGCGGCGGCAAGTGTCGCTGTCCTCCTTGAAGTTGGCCGTAACCGACACGGACAGAGTGGGTTTGTACCCGGTCTCATAGTCGGTCGGACCATCCCAGGTGAACGAGAACATCCGGGAGTAGCTGTCCGGGTAGTCGTTGGTCCTGCTCGCGGTCGGGTTGGAGTAGACCAGTGCTTCCAGCATGTCGGCCAGGTTCTGGTCCTTCAGGCCGGTGAGCCCTTTCATCGTCAGGTAGATGCACGATGAGTAGGCGCCGACTTCGGAGTAGCACTCCATCTGGTACTTGTCCACTAGGTGACCGATCGTATCCAGGATACGCTTGACCGGAGCGGTCTTGAGGTACGCAGTATTGGTGCGGATACGGTTGATGGTGAACTTGCTACGCTCGTTCATGGTTTCGAGGATATTGGTAGTGGTCATATCAGTAGCCTGAGGCTCCGGTGACTGTCGGGAACCGCCGACACGGTAACGATAGTATAAGCTACAGAAGACTGTGCAGGGAAGTGTTTCGTATGTAGCGTGGGGGTAGCCTACGAAGTTGCGCGCGGGTGCGGGCGCGCGTATACTACGATCATAGCCTGCAGTAAAGTGGTATCTCTTGGGGGCCATACTGTAGCCCTTTCCTTGGAGGGGGGATCGGCGTAGACTACCCGCTCCCCCCTCGCGATCAAAAACCACCAGGAGAATCAGTGGCAACATTTCCAACGAACATTAATCCACTTTCTGCCCTTCTGGAGAAGCGACACTTAACAGCTGCTGAAGGTGCCCTCATGGGTCTGGCCATTACCAGTCCAACTAATGCGGAGGGCGACCTGGGCTGGGTTCCTGGTGGACCTATCGAGCACCTGGAGCGGTTGCCCTACTATGACCTTACTGGCAACACCATCAAAGACCCCAAGATTGGTAACATAGACTTCGTGCGATACCGCATCCAGCGACCGTCTGGATGGGCCCCCACCCCCAAAGGCACGATTGGGCGGAACGGCAAGCCTATCAAGGATGCGAAGTACCTCAGTCCCAAGGGATCGAGCACGTTCGTGTACTTGCCCCGGCTCGACGGGTTGGACTGGACCGAAGTTGCCGCTAACCCGAACATCCCTGTCATGATCACGGAAGGGGAGTTCAAGGCATACTCAATGTGTAAGGTGGGAACGATCTGTATTGGCCTTACAGGCGTACAGGCGTTTGGAAAGAACGGTGAGCCGTTCCCCTACCCACTCAGTGAGTTTGCCCATCTGGGAAGGCAGTACATCATTGCCTTCGACGCAGACTCTGAGAGTGACTCGGAGACAACCCTCAAAGTGGAAGTTGCCCAAGCCGCGATGCGGTTGGCCTCGAAGCTGGCTATCGCAGGGGGCGACCCTCGGCTGGTCCATATCGCACGGACGGCAACCTTCAAGATTGCTCGGGAGGGAGACAGCAACTGTAAGATGGGGCTGGATGACTTCCTGTTCGCAGGAGGGACACCAGCTGAGCTTCTGGCCACTGCGACGATAGCGGTGAACTGCCAAGATATGGCGGTGCTTAGAAGTACGTATGCGTACTACACTGGTGAGGGGCCCCATATTGTCAACACACAAAATGGAAATGTGTATAAGACAGGGGCCTTCGTCAATGAGCTGGAGGTGAAGCGGGTTCGCCTCCAGGAGCGGGCGCAAGGGGCTCCGATCAAGGTCTACGTGGCCAAGGAGTTTGTTGAGGCTCGGGATCGGCCTGAGATTGATCGTAAGGTGTTCTGGCCCCACTTCCCGATGGGCTTCGATCCTGAGGCCAGGATATACAACGAGTGGCGGGGGTTTGCTGTTGAGGGCTCTGTCGGGGCAGGGGAGGGGGACAAGTACAATAATGTGGTCAAGGTCTGGAAGAAGTTCATCAAGGGCCTGTTTGGGGACCACGACTGGTACTTTGAGAAGTGGTTAGCTCATATGTTCCAGAAGCCAGGGGAGAAGACAACCTTGGCGGTGATCTTGGCGAGTCCACTGAATGGCGTGGGGAAGAGTCTTCTGGGGGAGATCATCCGTGGGATGGTCGGCGTGGAGTCCTCGGTGGCTATTGAGCTAGACCGGGCGATGAAGAACTTTAATGCTCCCCTAGCCCGCAAGATATTCCTCCAGATGGACGAGGCTGAGGGGAAGTTCTCTGGCCACGAGTCGAAGCTCAAGGACTTGGTCACGGCGGACACGGTGGTCATTGAGAAGAAGAACTTTGACCCCATCGTCGTTGATAACTTCGCCCGTGTGTTCCTGACCTCGAACTCGGTGGCCCCTATCAGGCTCGACGCCGAGAACAGGCGCTTCCTCGTGGTCGTGCCGAACATGACCAAGGCGTTCAGCCTGGGGGAGTGGGGTCCGTGGGTTTCTGACGTCGTGGCCAAGACACTGAAGTCAGCGGATGGCCTCAGGATGCTTCGGTGGTACTTGGATAAGGTGGACCTCACGGGGTGGGACCCCTGCGCTCGGGTTGTGGTGACCGAGGCCATGATGGAAATGGTGGAGGCGTCACGGTCCAAGAGCAGCGATGTGGTGGACGGACTCTGGGAGGCGTTCGGTGAGGACGAAGCAGGGCTTTGGGTGCTTATCCCTGAGTTGCGTAAGAAGGATGCCCCGGTCTGGGCGAACTTCATCGCCAAGCTGAAGAGTGAGGGAGGTCAGACGCTGGCTCATACGTACAAGATGAAGGGCGGCAAGACTCAGAAGTGCGTTGTTATTGATAGAAGTGGTCGGTTGCCTCGCCATAAGCCCCCGGCATCGGATCAGTGGCATTTAATGAATGCGGGCTCAGATGGTGAGCGGTTCGTGCTCTCAGGCGAGGATTGCGTTGCGGCCGAACGCAGGGCGTCAACCGCATACGTGACGTGGAAAGGCTTGGTTCTCCCGGACGCGAAGTACAGCTAAGATGCGTTGAGAATTGGGCCGGTGTGATGGCCCGCAGGGGGTTCCGGGGGCAGCGTGTGGGTTCCCGGACCAAGGAACCGAAAAAAGCCTTATAAATCAACGACTTACATAGCCAGGTTACTGGGTTCCTGGGGTTCCTGGGTTAAAGTCTATCGAGCGCCCCCTCTCCCGACTCTCAGCCTTAAGCGACTTAGACCCCCCCAGGAACCGGGGAACCGGGAACCGGAAATCCACAAAATCTCATAGATTTCCCAGGGTTTCCACTGATGTGAACTCTCAGGAGCGATGACTTACTTGTTTTACTTGGCATGCCTGTGTGCTGTTGCTCCCCTGTCGCAAGCATACCCGAGTGAATCACTCTGACGTAAGCTCTGCGTAAGGTTTCAGGGGTATACGCGCACGATCGCGCGCATCTTATGCTACCGCAAACGTAACCAAACGTAACACATCCGAAAGCATCGTGGCCGTAAGTTTCACGTAAGGTTCGCACGATATAGTAGATGTATCGGTCGGGCGATTCCCCGAAGTCAAGTGGAGAATGAAATGATCAAGCAACAAGTCACGTCGAATCTCGGCACCATCGGTACGCTTTCCCCCTACTCGTACCAGGTCAAGCCGAAGACCCAGCGCGATCCGATCAAGGTCGTGTTCAACGAAGTCGCGTATCAGGGCCGGCTCACCAGCGGTCAGGGCAAGGGCGCAGTTCCGCGTTTCTACGCTTACTTCATCCAAGGCGACTTCCAGCATTGGATCGAGCTCACCGCCGAAGCTCACGCCGAGCTCAAGGCCAACCCGGCGGCAACGCTCAACCTCTTCAGCGTCGTCGCAGGCACCGGCCCGGCCCCGGACGCGACCGAAGCCCCCAAGGCCAAGGGTCGCAAGGCCAAGCGCGAAGCGGCCGCAGCGTAAGCAGGCTATGGGGGCGCAAGCCCCCATAGGCTACCACTATGGCTAGCATCCTCATCCTCATCGCCTGCGTCAGCACCATGGGCCCCATCGGCATCCTCGTGTGGTGGGTGCTAGCAGCAGCATAGCACCAACGCATCACCAAGCAAGCACCCCCAGTGGGTGCTTTGCTTTGCGCATTTTTGTTGATGTGTGCTGTGCTCGTGTTAATGTGGCTTGGAATGAGGCGGGGCGGGGGTGGGGTAAGGGATGGCCCGTCTGGTTTCGCAGCTACCCACACCTTTTGACACACATGGCACCTTAGACACATCGCACTTCAGAAATCACGCGCCCCCGCGCGAGGGGACACTATATGCAACGAAATTCCACACAAAAAACCAGGTGCAGGGGCTTCCCCTGGCCGAAAATCCGCCCTATAATCCCGTGTCATGAGCTCCCCCCTCCCCAAACCCGAGCGTGATCCTGCCCTCCAAAACCTATTGACCGAGATAGAGAGTGACCCCACCGGAGTCCTCCACGGCCTGAATTTGGAGATGTCCCCCGAACTGACACGGCTGCTGGAGCGCGGGCTGATAGGCTCATCCCTCCCCCCTGTCCTGAAGGACTCCAAGGCAGCGAAGGCATTCCAGCAGGCCTTTGACATGATTGGGGGCGTCCCCCGACTGGCGCTATGGGCCGACCAAAACCCCACGAAATTCTACACGCTCTACAGCAAACTGGTCCCCTCCACCGCTGAGATAACAGAGAAGCGCGACATTAACGTCACCATTTCCTGGGCCTCGGCAGATCGCCTGAGCTACCAGAACAGGCCCCCCTCCCCCTCCCCCGTCAGCGACGCCCTCACCATTGAAAATGAGGCCCCCGACCGTGGCCCAGAACATTGAGTACGCCCCCCGCGAGCAGTTTCTCGCGTTCCACAACCGGCGCCAACGTTGGGCCTCCCTCAACACGCACCGCAGAGCAGGGAAAACTGTCGCCCTCGTCAATGACGTCATTGTCGGGGCGCTCCAATGCCCCCTCCGCAAGCCCCAGCTGGCTTATGTGGGCCCGACATTCACACAAGCGAAACGCATTGCGTGGATGTACCTCAAGGACTACAGTGAGAAGTACTGGTCCAAACCCCCCTCGGAGTCAGAACTCAAGGTCACGCTCCACGGTGACAGGACAATTTACTGTCTGGGAGCGGACAACCCAGACTCCCTGCGGGGCATGTACCTCGATGGCGGGGTGGGAGACGAGTATGCCCTGTGGAGACCGTCAGTTTTCACGGCCGTCATACGCCCTGCCCTGTCCGATCGCAACGGATGGTGGGTATTTGCCTCCACCCCACGAGGCAAGAACCTGTTTTACAGGACCCACCGCCAAGCTGAGACAGACAAAGATTGGTTCGCCCTGACGCTCAAAGCCTCAGAATCGGGCATCATATCCGCAGAGGAGCTGGTAGATCTACGAAAGGACATGGACCCAGAGGAGTTCGCGCAGGAGTACGAGTGCTCCTTCGATGCGGCCCTGAAGGGGGCCATCTACGCGGAGGAGGTGAACACGCTGTTTTACGACAAGCGGGCCTCTGCTAACTCGCTGTACGATCCGAATTTGCCCACCCACGTGGTGTTTGACCTCGGATTCACGGACTCGACTGTGGCGATCTGGTGGCAAGAGGCCAATGACGGCACAATTCGTATTGTCAACGTCGAGGCCACGCAGGGCAAGGACATTTTCCACCATATTGAGCGGATTTCGCAGTTCACGACCCAAGGAGAACTGGGGGACGTGTGGCTCCCCCATGACGCGCGAGCCAAGAATCTGCAAACTGGGCGCTCGATCGTGGAGCAGTTCCTGGAAAACGACATTCGGCCCCAAATCGTGCCCAATCACAAGGTGCGCGACCGCATTTCTGCCGCCCGTAAACTGTTCCCCCGCATCCACATTGACGCCGATGTGGGGGACGATCTCATTGAGGCCCTGAAGGGTTACCGCCGCAAGTGGGACGAGAACCTGTTGGTGTTCTCCGATACCCCCCTCCATGACTGGTGCTCAGATTACGCTGACTCTTTTGGGTATATGTGTGTAGTGGCCGTCCAGAAGTACGGGACCACGGAGGCGGACACGTCACCAAAGCGCAAAGACGCCAACGGCAACTCGACTTACAACCTGTTCTATCTATTCAATGATTACGAGGACAACTTGTCCCGTAACTCGCACAGGAGAATAATGTAATGGCCTCCCTAGAAACCAGCGCCAACGGCCCCACAATTGAGAACCCGGACGCTCTCCCCCCTGCTCAGCGGTGGGCTGAAGAGATTAAGATGGCGGAGAAGGAGCTCAACACCTTCCATGAGCGGGCAAGGCGAGTGGTGAAGCGGTATCTGGACGAGCGGGACACGTTGGACACCGGCCGTAAGTGGTTTAACATCTTCTACGCCAATACGCAGATTCTGGAGTCGGCGCTGTACAGCCAGATCCCGAAGCCCGCTGTGACCCGCAGGTTCAAGGATTACGATGACGATGTCGCGCGCGTAGGCGCTACGATACTGGAGAGGTGCATCACCCAGGATTTGGATGACCCGTCGGACACGTTCGACTCCACGATGCGCCACGCCGTTCAAGATAGGCTAGTATCGGGGTGTGCGCAGGCTTGGTTGCGACTGAAGACGAGCACGGAGGACATCGAGGACGTTGAGGCCGAACCAGACACGGAGGTGGGGGAGGAAGCTGAGGAGGGGGCTGACGCAGAGCCGTTGAAGCGCATTGTCGATCAGCAAGTATGCGTCGATTACGTGTTCTGGTCGGACTTCCTCTGGTCCCCCTGTCGCACCTGGGAGGAGAAGCGATGGGTGGGTCGCAAAGTCTATATGTCCCGCGAGGAGTTGGTGGAGCGGTTTGGTTCCAAGGGCGAGAGCGTGCCACTGGACCACAACCCGAACCACTTCAGGGACGGTCAGAATGTGGTTGGCTCCACCCCCAAGAACGAGGTGCTGAAGAAGGCCACCGTGTACGAGATTTGGGAGGGGTCCACCAAGAAGGTGTACTGGTTCGCCAGAGGGGTGGAGTTCTTACTTGACGAGGAGGATGATCCTCTCACCCTGGAGGGGTTCTACCCCTGCCCACGTCCGATGCTTGCGAACATTTCTACAAGCAATACGACCCCGCGCCCAGATTACTACATGATCCAGGACCAGTACACGGAGCTGGATACGGTTAACAACCGCATTTCCATGCTGGTCCAGGCATGTAAAGTGGTGGGTGTGTACGACAAGGCGGCAACGGGCATTTCCCGTATGCTTACAGAGGGCTTTGACAATCAACTGATCCCAGTCGATAACTGGGCGGCGTTCGCTGAGAAGGGAGGAGTCAAGGGTGCGGTGGATTGGCTCCCCTTGGATGTGGTAGTTGCTGCCTTGGAGAAGCTCAACCAAGCTCGGGACGCCATCAAGGGGCAGATTTATGAGTTGACGGGTATAGCAGACATTGTGCGCGGGGACACCAAAGCGTCAGAAACGCTCGGCGCCCAGCAGATCAAGGCTCAGTTCGCCTCTGTACGTATCAAGAAGCTCCAAGATGAGGTGTCCCGCTTTGCATCCGACATTATGCGGATCAAGGCCGAGATCATGGTCAAGCACTTTGACGAGGACGTGCTGATTCGCAAGTCTAACATAGAAGCTGTGACCAACGACCAACCCTTCATTCAGCCTGCCCTTGAGATGCTCAAGACAGCAGCAGGCTTTGAGTGGCGGGTACAGGTCACAGCTGACTCCATCGCCCAGGCCGACTACTCCATGGAGAAGGCCGACCGCGTGGAGCTCTTGGCTGCCGTGTCGGGGTACTTGGAGAAGGCATCTACGATGTTCCAAGTCAATCCTGACATGGCCCCCTTGATGGTTGCTATGCTGAAGTGGACCGTTGCAGGGTTCCGCAACTCTAGCGAACTGGAGGCCATGCTTGACCGAGAACTTGACTCCATCACCAAGAACCCCACGCAGCCCAAGCCCGATCCCGAGGCCGCAAAGGCCCAGTTGGAGATACAGACCGCCCAGCAGAAGGCCCAGATGGACGCCGAGGCAAAGCAGCAAGATTTGGCCCTCAAGAAGCAACTTGCCGACATGGAGCTCCAAAAGAAGCAAATGGAGCTCCAGTTCAAGATCAAAGAGTTGGAATTGAAAGAGCGCGAAATGCAGATGAACATGCAATACGCGGAAGCTGAGGCGGCTCGCAACGAGCGCACTGCGCTTATGGAGCAGCAGATGAACCTGGAATCCCAGGCCGCTCAGCACGCTCAGAAGCAGGAGTTCAGTCAACAGGATCACGAGATTCGTCTTCAACAGGCCAAGGAGGGTAAGAAAAATGGCGAGTAGAGAAACCTGGGTGTACCCATCAGACGGTGGGGAGCCCTATCTGAAGGGCACTAGACCGGAAAGAGACACCTCCAGCGGGTTTGCTACTATCCTTCCCGATCTGCCCGATTTTGTGTCCCCCGTAGATGGCAAGCTCTACTCTGGTAGGCGCGGCTTGCGGGAGCACAATCTTCGCAACGATGTTGTTCCCGTCGCTGACCTTAAGGGGTTGCCGCCCCTCATGACTAACAGCGACACCCGCTCTCCTGAGCAGAAAAGAGCCTCCGCAGAGCAGCGGAAGCAAATGATCATCAACCAAGTTAACCGCCATTATAGGTGACCCATGGACCCAGAAGTTATTGACGATCGTCGCGCCGCCATTGAAGCTGCCTTTGCCGAAGCCGAGGAGGTAAGCAATGAAGTTGCGTCACAAGCATCGACTACTGCCCCGGTCGCTGACCAAGGCGGAGAGACTGCGGAGGGCAATGATGAGGGGCAAAATGAGGGCAGCGAGACTGAAGGGGGACTGGATAATACTGGTGGCGAGGACGGTGTCAAAGATAATACCGCCACACTTAAGGACGGGGAGCAGGAGCCTGCGCAGGTTGCCGCGGACCGACCCCCCGCATCTTGGCGCGCTCCGCAAAAGGCCAAGTGGGCTTCTATTGACCCTGAAGTTAAACAGGAGATTGTCCGACGCGAGAAGGACGTCACCCGAGTGCTCAGCGAAACGGCCCAAGCTCGGCAAACCGTCGCTCAGCTTAATCAAGTGATTCAGCCCTTCCAGGCTCGGCTCCAGGCCTTGAACGCTCACCCCTTGGCGGCGGTCCAGGAATTGCTCAAGGCGGACTATGTCTTGGCCACTGGACAGAAGAACCAGAAGGCGCAGCTAATCGCTAAATTGATCAAGGACTACGACGTTGACGTCCAGGAGCTTGACGGGGTGCTTGCGGGCATACAGTCTTCGCTTGACCCGGTAACCAACACCGTCGAGCAGATGCTACAGCAACGGTTGGCTCCGTTCAATCAGTATCTTCAGCAGGTCAGGCAGCAGGAGCAACTGCGGGAGCAGGCGCAAAACCAGCAGATCGCTGAGACGGTCCAGTCTATGGAGAACAACCCTAAGTTTCCTTACTTCGATGCGGTGCGGGAAGATATGGGGGACATTATCGACCTGGCGGCGAAAAAAGGGCTTTACTTATCGCTCGAACAGGCGTATAGTCGCGCTATTGCGATGAATCCCGAGGTTAGTGCGCAGATGGCGGCTAAGCAACAGGAAGAAGCCAGAAAGGCAGCAGCTAAGGCGTCCAACGCCAAAGCTCAGCGAGCCTTGAAAGCTTCCAAGTCTGTTGGCGGAGCCCCCACCCCCGTAGCCGCTGGAGCATCATCGGCAAATGATCGGCGTGCCACTATCGCGGCGGCATTCGATGCAGTTGGAGGAAGTCGATGAGCTTGCTTAGCTACGTCAGACGCATTCTCGGCCCTGCGTCGTTTCCCGTGAGCCAGAGTCAGGAACTGCCGTCAGGAAATGGAAACCCTGATATGCAACCGTTGCCTCCAGACAAGCTTGCGAAGTCACCTAACAGACCATCGGTGAATTCGTCAGCCCTCAAAGCCTGGACGCTCAAACTCTGAGAAGGACATGAAATGGCATTCCCAAATACCTCGGTCAGCGATATCATCGCTACTACCATCCAGTCGCGTACTGGCGTCATCGCCGACAACGTCACCTCCAACAATGCTCTGTTGACTCGCCTTAAGCAGCGTGGGAACATCAAGACGTTCTCTGGCGGTAACACGATCCTGCAAGAACTGAGCTTCGCGTCCAACGGCAACGCCGGCTGGTACTCGGGCTATGAGACCCTGCCCATCGCGGCGCAGGACGTCATTAGCGCTGCTGAGTACACGATCAAGCAAGCTGCTTGCCCTGTTACGATCAGCGGCCTGGAGCAACTCCAGAACGCTGGCAAAGAGCAGATCATCGACCTGCTGGACTCTCGTCTGGACGTGGCCGAAAGCTCGATGGCCAACTTGATCGCAACTGGTCTGTACTCGGACGGCACCGCTGCCGGCGGCAAGCAGATCGACGGTCTGCTGAAGCAAGTCTCGACCACGCCGACCAACACCGTTGGTGGTATTGACCGTAACACCTGGCTGTTCTGGCGCAATCAGTACTTCCGCTGCACCACCACCGGCGGCGCGGCTATGTCGGCGTCGAACGTCCAAACGTACTTCAATCGTATGTGGTCCACTCTGGTTCGTGGCAATGACCGACCGGATCTGATCATGGTGGATAACATCACCTGGTCGTTCTACATGGCTTCGCTCCAGGCGATCCAGCGTTTCGCGGGCACTGAGACCGCCAAGCTGGGCTTCGTCAGTGTCAAGTATATGGACGCTGACGTGGTGCTGGACGGCGGTATGCAAATCAACTGGACCTCGACCGGCGCTGCGGGCACTGCCCCGTCCGCCGTCCCGGCCACCAGCGCGTACTTCCTGAACACGAAGTACCTGTTCTATCGCCCGCACGCGCAACGGAACATGGTTCCCCTGTCGCCGGGCCAGCGCTACTCGGTTAACCAAGATGCTGCGGTGCAGATTCTGGCTTGGGCTGGTAACCTGACTTCGTCGGGCCTCCAGTTCCAAGGTCGGATGGATAACACCTGATCCAAAGCGCGGGCGGGCAAGGTTTCTGCCTTTCTCAGAGCCCGCCCGCGCAGCGGACTAACCATAGGAGAATCTGCATGAGCCAAGGAAATTCTTGCGCAGCTATCGGTCTTGCTAATACTAGCAAGATTCCGGCCATTGGCGCCTACGTTCAGGATACCACGTATCCGGGCCCAGGCGCTGACGGACCATTTGTTGGCGTACAGGCGGGCACTTACTGGGCTACTAACTGGCTCGGGGAAGATTACACCGTTGCCAGCGGGTATCTTTGCGCGTGCAACAGCGGAGCGGCTACTGGGAAGAACGCGCGTTGGGTAAGTAATACTGCCCAGCTTACGGTTCCGGCAGATGGTCGAGTGGCGGTCAGCGCTGGGGGAGTTGCTACCGCAGCTTCCGGCACCGGCGCTTACGACAGTTACTTTGCCAGTGGTACCGTAATCCCTGCCAACAGCTTCTGGTGGGCCATCGAGCGATAAGATGCTACCCCAGACCGACGCCAACGGGCGGGTTCATGTTGCGGCGGCAGGAACCCCGGTATCTTGGAATCAGGGTATCGGGTATTCCGCCAACGGCGCGATGTGCACTACGGTAGCCCTATCCGGCACGGACCAATATATTGGGGGTTGGCGCCTTGATGCGGTGGGTCGGGTTGTAGTGGCTGCTCAATCTGGCTCCTTGTTCTACAACGAGGGCCTTCCGTTCAACCTCGCTGACGGCAGCCTTGCCTGTCAGATCGATGTTGTACCTGGAGTCAACGATCCGTATGTCTCCAGCATTCGCGTAGGCCCCTCAGGCGGGGTCTACTTCACTACAGCAGCCCCCTCCTGAGGAACAGAAATGTCCACCCAAGAAATTGATTTCGCAATGAATTTTGAAGATAACCAGCAGTCCGAGGCGGACAAGAAATTGATGGTTATCTTCTATCGCGACACGATCAAGAACGAGCCCAAGTCGGTTGAGGCAGGCCGTCCGATCTTTGACGAGATTGATCTGGTCAAGATAATCACTCCTGGCTCCCGCGATAGCTTCGTCGGGGACGCCACCGAGGAGTATCAGCATCGTTTCCCCAAACAGTGGGCGGCGTACAAGTCCGGTCGGGACCAGTCGGCGGGCAGCGGTACTCCGCTCAATCAACTTCCGTGGCTGAGCATTGGCCAGATCGCGGAATTCAAGGCGGTCAACGTCCATACCGTCGAGCAGTTGGTCTCGATGGCCGATGCCGTATCCCAGAAGTTCATGGGGCACCACGCTATCAAGCAGCGCGCCCAGGCCTATCTGGACGCATCGAAGGATGCTGCCCCGCTCCTGAAGCTCCAGGCTGAGCTGGAAAAGCGGGACGAGCAGATCGCCTTGCTCCAGAAGCAGATGAGCGATCTGATCGAAGCTTCGCAGAAGAAGGCAGCAACCACTAAGGCGTAAACATGGCTCAGTATTGGACCGCGCTAGACATTCTGAAGCAGATCGCCGGCGAATTGGGGCTACCGCAGCCTACGACGCTGACGGGGGTTTCTGACGTCCAAGCGATCCAATTGCTGAGCTTGCTCAATTCCTCGGGTAATGAGCTCCAACTCTATTACCCTTGGGAGCAATTCGTGCGCGAATGGGTATTCGACACCGTTGTCGACCAGGCCGCATACGATTTGCCTTCAGACTACAACTACTTCACCGACCAAACTCAGTGGGACAGAACCAACCACTGGCCTCTGCTTGGTCCGAAGTCGCCCCAGGAGTGGGCCTGGTTGAAGGGCGCCTTAGTCGCAGCTCTGCCGCGACTGCGGTTTCGCATTTCCGACAATCAACTTTTGATCTTCCCGACCCCCACCACTGGGTCCTCCCCTTCCCCGTTCCAGTTGTCCATGGAGTACATCAGTAAAAACTGGGTATTGGCGGAGGGCACCTCGAACGAGGCCGATATGATCGTTGCGGGCGGGGACGTGGTGCAGTACAACCCTTGGCTGATTATCAAGTTTGTTAAGTTCAAGTTCTATGAGCTGAAGGGGATGAACGCTACAGGCGTGCAAGCTGAGTTTATGCGAGTCTACAATTCCTTGACGGGCAAGGATACCGGCGCTAAGATTCTATCCCTCAGCCCGCAGGTGACGAGTCAATACATCGGGCCGTGGTCGGTGCCAGACGGTTCTTGGAACGTATACGGGTGACGCGTGCCGTTCTTCCCGCCCCCCTCTCGTGCTGCTAACAAGGTAGCAACCGTTCCCGCTCCAATTGGAGGTCTCAATGCGCGCGACTCCCTCGCGGCGATGGCCTCTACGGATGCCATCATCTTACAGAATTGGTGGCCGCAGCCCTACGGGCTCGCTGTTCGTAAGGGCTACCGTAAGTGGGCAACGGAGCTTGGGGGCACCGTGGGGTCGCTCGCCCCCTGGTCTAGCGCAGACGGCACGCAGAAGTTGTTCGCCTGGGCGAATGGCAAGTTCTTTGACGCAACTTCCCAAGGTCCGGTTGGAGCCGCTATCTACAGTGGGCTCAGTAACGACTACTGGCAGTGTACCCAATTGGTTAACGCCGCTGGTGCTCACTTGATTGCGGTAAATGGGGCTGATGACGGTATACGGTACAGCCCTACGGGTGCGGCACGAATCACGTTGGGCGGCGGCGCCGGGCAATGGACCCCCCTAGACCCCAAGGATTGTATACAAGCCACAGTTCACCAGCATAGACTTTGGGTGGTAGAGAAGAATACGGCCAATGGGTGGTTCTTGCCGCCAGATGCTATACAGGGCACCTTTCAGAAATTTGACTTCGGTCCCCTCTTTGGTCTGGGAGGTTACCTCCAATACCTGACCACGTGGACCCTAGATGACGGCAACGGAGCCGAGGATCACCTGGTTGCCGTGTCCTCCACTGGACTGGCTGCGGTCTATGGGGGCACGGACCCCACTGACGACACTAAATGGACCTTGGTGGGGGTATATAACATCGGCGCCCCGGTATCTGGCCGGCGCTCGTTCGTCAAGGCGGGCGGGGACATACTTATACTGACCCAGCAAGGTATCGTGTCTTTGGTGGCACAATTGGCATCCACCAAGGTCAACCAAGCTGAGGACGTTCTCGCCTCCAAGAAGATTCAGTTCTTGATGTCTGAGCTAGTCTCTAGTTACAGCGAATTGACGGGTTGGGAGTTACAGTATTTTCCCAAGATAAACATGCTCTTGGCTAATGTACCTTCTGTAGTTGCCGGGGGCAATACGCAGCTGGCGTCTAATCAGATTATCAATTCTTGGACGCAGTTCACTGGTTTCGACGCTTCGTGCTGGGCTACGTTTGGCTCTACTCCGTACTTTGGTGATTACAACGGGGACATTAACATCGCCTGGTACGGCAACGAGGACGGTGTAGATGTAGACGGCACGGGCGGCACCTCGATCGTCGCCACGGCCCAGCAGGCGTACAGCTACCTTGGCGAAGGGGCGACCCAGAAGCAAGTGGGGATGTACCGACCGACCCTGGTCGTGTCTGCCCCCATTACGCTGGGCACTAATATACTATATGACTTCCAGCCCGTTAACTTGCCTACTCCGACCGGCAACCCTCCCCCGACCGACTCCCTATGGGGAACCGGCCTTTGGGGCTCGGGGGTCTGGGGAGGCGGTGATCAGATCCAGAAGGTTTGGATTCAGGCTCAAGGAATGGGTGTTACCGCCTCCCTGGGCATGGTGGTTCAGACCAACGTTGATGTGCTTTGGGTAGCTACTGACTACAGTTACGTGGTCGGGTCGGGACTGCTATGATTGATACGAAGAACCAGGCAGAACTAGGTACGTGGCTTTGTCAGCGTATCGGCCTGGTTCCGACATATCATCTAATGTGTATTGGGCGCCGAAGTAGTGACCGCATTGTCGGTGTAGTAGGGTACGATGGCTACAATGGCGCATCGGTTATGATGCATGTAGCAGGCGAAGGAAACTGGTTTTCCAAGGAAATGTTGTTTGCGGTCTTTGACTACCCATTCAATATATTGGGAGTCAATATAGTTATTGGACTAGTGCCCTCAGATAATACCCAGGCAATCCGGTTCAATACCCATATTGGATTTAAGGTAGAGAAAGTTATTGATGGTGCTCACCCTGATGGAGCCTTATGGATTATGTCCATGGCTCGTAGGGAGTGCCGATTTCTGAGTAGAAATAGGAGCCATCATGGGCAAAAAGAGCAAGCCGCCGAAAGCACCTGATTACACGAAACTGGCGCAACAGACTGCAGCTTCACAAGCGCAAGCTGCTCAAAAGCAGACTGTAGCCAATCGTCCGAACCAAACGGATGTCTACGGCAACACGTCTACTTGGACGCAGGACCCGTCAGGCAATTGGACCCAAGTCCAAAAGCTGAGCGCCCAAAATCAGGCCCTGTTGGGTCAGCAGCAGCAGATGCGCGCTGGTTTGATGGGTCAGGCAGCTGGAAGCATAGGTAAACCCCTCGACATGTCGGGGCTCCCCGCATACGGTGGCTTTGACCCGTCTAAGCTCCAACAGGTGGATACGAACATCGGCGCCAATGCGGGGCAGATGGGCCAACTCTCGGGCCAGTATGGCCCTATGGGTCAACTTGCTGCCGACTATGGCCCGACTGGTAAGTTCCAAGAGAACTACGGGCAGCTAGGAACGCTCCAGGAGAACTATGGGCCGACGGGTAAGCTCCAGGAGAACTACGGCCCTATGGGCCAGCTCCAAGGCGCGGGCCAGTTCAACATGGACCCGATGGGTAATGCGAAGGCGATCCAGGATGCCACCTATAGCCTGCTCGCTCCGCAGCGGCAAATGGCCCTTGACAGCGAAATCCAGCGCCTGAAGAACCAGGGATTGACTGAAGACAGCCCCGCCTTCCAGCGGGCTATGATGCGCCAGAATCAGGCTGATACGGATGCGCAACTGAGGTCCCTGCTTGCCGGTCAGCAAGAGTACGGCAATCAATTTAACCGCGGGCTTCAACAGAACCAAAGCAACTTCGGGCAGAACCTGAATGCTGCGGACTTCGCCAATAGGTCTCAGAATCAATTGTTTGGTCAAGACGTCACTCGTGCCAACTTGGCCAACCAACTTCAGAATCAGCTGTTCGGACAAGACTTGTCGCGGGCGGGGCTCGCCAGTTCCAACCAGGACCAGTTGTTCGGGCAGGACGTCACCCGTGCCAATCTAGCCAACCAGCTCCAGAACCAGTTGTTCGGTCAGGGGATGTCGCGGGCCCAGCTGGCGGATGCCCAAAACCAGCAACGCTACCAGCAGGACTTGGGACAGGCCAACTTCTACAATCAGTCACAAGCGCAGCGCTTTGGGCAGAATGAAGCGCAACAACGCCTAGCCATGGCCCTTCGTGGCCAGCAGTTCGGGGAACAAGGCGCACAGGCTGCATTGAACGCAGGCCAACGTCAACAAATGCTACAGGAGCAACTACTCGGTCGCCAGCAACCATTGAATGAGCTTCAACAACTTATGCAATTGAACTCCTATAACAACCCTCAGTTTGGTTCGTTCATGGGCGCAGGCGGTACTCAGGGCACAGACTACTTAGGGGCTGGTCAGCAGCAATACAGCGCGAACTTGGCGAATTATAATGCAAGTCAAGCTCGCGGCAATGGTCTAATGGGTGGCCTATTCGGCTTGGCCGGTTCTGCCTTGGGAGGCCCCCTCGGGGGTGCTCTCGGAGGACTGTTCAAATGAATCAGTTATTTGATCCCAATCAACCGCAAAATCCCTACGGGGACTTTGCCAGTCAGACACAGCGTCTGGAAGCCCAGCGCCGTATGGCCGAGCTGCTGCGTAGGCGTGCTAATCAGAACCAGGGTCCAGGCCAGGGGCAGATGGTCTCTGGTATCTATGTTGCGCCTTCTTGGACGCAGCATCTAGGTAGTCTATTTGACCAGTTTCAAGCAGGTCAAGCTGAGCGTGCTGCTAATGCCCAAGCCCAGAATTTGGCTGGTCAAGTTTCTGCTGCCCGCCAGAAGTGGGGAGCAGCTCTTCCGCAGGCAGTGGCAGCTGTTCCCGAACAGGCTGGCCCCGTTGACCCGAATAACCCAACTGAGTTGGCAGCTCAGCCGGCTAAGCCCGTCACTGCGGGCCAGATTCTCAAGCATACGCTGGCGGGGCTGGAGATTCCGGGCAATGAGAGGGCCGCCGCGCTCTACAACCAGGGGGCGCTCGCCGATCTGACCCGCGAGGATACTCAGACGTTCCGCAAGGAGGAAGCTGCGGCCAACCGGGCGGCGACCCTCATGCAGCATCAGAGCCAGCAGGCCGCTCGACTGGAAGAGCTCAAGATGCGACTTGAAGACCGCAATCTTGACCGCCAGTCTCGTGAGCAGATGGCTGCGGAACAGCGCGCTCTCCAGGCCCAGATTGCGGCTGGCAACCAGGAGCTTCGTCGGCTGGCCCTTGAGGCCAAGAAAGAGGCTGACGCCGAGAAGGCCGCAGCTAAGCGTGAGGCTGCTGCGAAGGCGGCCACCACTACCGAGGGTGAGAAGTCCTCGGCTGGCTACCTCAACCGGATGAACGAGGCAGAGAAGACGCTCCAAAGTATCGGGGCCAAGGGAGATATGGGTCTGTTCGAGAAGGCCGTGGGCGGCGTACCAATGGTGGGCAAGACAGTTCAGCCCTACGTGCTCGATAAGAACCAGCAGGCGTTGCTTCAGGCCCAGCGCGATTGGGTCCGCGCCAAGCTGCGCAAGGAATCGGGTGCCGTCATCGGTGACGAGGAAATGGCCGAGGAAATCCGCACCTACTTCCCGCAGCCTGGGGAGTCCTCAGAGATTGCCAACCAGAAGGCCGCTGCTCGCCAAGCGGCGGCTCGTCAGCTGGAAATTGGGTCCGGCCGGGAGCTTCCCAACGCCAACATGGGCGCTCGCGGCGCTGCACAAAAAGTGACCACACAGGTTGAGGTAGACAAGTTGCCCTCTGGTACTCGGTTCGTCGGGCCTGACGGCAAGACCTACGTGAAGGATTGATATGTTCAAGGGTGCTACACCAGTTGACGAAGCCCCTAGGGCCGTTGCACCGGGGTCGGCGGGGGGTAGCTCGGGCCTTCCCTTCCGGGGCGTTTCTAGGGCCGATTCCGGGCCTGCAGCGCCTGTCGGGGAAGCCCCCGATCTAGCCGAAGGAATGCCGTGGTACGAGAAGCTGCTCGTGGGTACTGGGGGCGGTGCGCGGAACATCTATCTGGGGGGGAAGCACCTGATAGGTCTGGGTACGCCTGAAGAATCCCAGGAGCGCAAGGACTGGACGAAGAACAAGGAAGCCCTTGGCGGGTGGGGTACTGCCGGCGAGGTCTTGGGCGAAGGGTTGGCTACCGCCCCCATCGGTGGGGCTGTAGGCTTCGGCGGCAAGGTCTTGGCCAAGGCGGTCCCGATCCTGTCGAAGCTCGCGCCTAGTGGTTGGGCGGCTCTGGCCGCTCGCGGTGCTGCCGAGGGGGCCGCTAGCAATGTCTTGGCTGGCCCTGAGGATAAGGCCATCGGGGAGAACGCCACGGAGGGGGGCGTCACTGGGGCCATTGCCGGCTCCGTGCTCCCCAAGGCGCTGAAGGGGGCGGGTAAGTTGGCCACCGCTACTGTGCGTGAACTGGCCCCCGGCGAGCGCGCCGCCTCTGCCCGTGGGCTGAAGGCCCTGGAACGCACTCTGGGCAAGGAAGCCCTGGAAGACGTGACTCGTCAGGTCGAGAACCCCACCCCAAGTATGCTCCCCCGCACCACCGCAGCTAGGACTGATAGTGGTCGGATGGGCGCGCTGGAGCGTGGCGCTCGCAGCCGTGGCAACGTGGACTTCGCCCCCCACGATGAGGCGGTGAGCCGCAAGGCCTGGGAAGTGCTCCAGGGGGCTACCAAGTCTGCGGAGGATGTCCCTGCCCTCCAGAAGGGCGTGACGGATATCATGTCCGAGGGCAAGGAGCTCATGGACAAGCTCCCTCTGAGCCAGGCCAATCGTGAGCGGGTCGCCAAGGAGTTGATGGCTATCCGCAACGGTAACGAGGTCATCGCCAATCCGAATCTGGGCAAGGAAATCGACAATGCCCTGGCGGCCCTGGATAACCCAGAGGCTACCCTTGGTGTGCTCCCCCAACTGAACTGGCGTCTGAGCCAAGAGGCGGGGGACTCCACGGCCATTCGCAAGGTACAGAAGGTTCTCCAGGAGGTCACTGACGATCGGAGCAAGGGTCAGTTCACCAACGTCCAATCTGGCTATGGCCAGACCATGGATCAGTTGAAAGCTGCCGAGGCTGCGGCTCGCCTGAGAGGCAAGTTTGTAGATGAGACCGGGTTCCCCTCAACTACCCAATACTACGGGGGGGCGGGGGTGGATGCGGTCCCCAAGATGGAGTCGGCCCCTCTCCGCAGGGCTATTGGCCAGGAATCCCGTAAAGGCAACGTACAGCTTATGGACCCGTCCAAGGTCGATGAGCTAGGGTTGTTGGCGGACCAGCTTCGTCAGCACGAGATTTACAAGCCTTCGTTGTCTTCTGGGGGTACCAGCATAGGGCTGGGGGAGGCTGAGGGCGCGGCGTCGAGCGTTCTCAACGCTAGCCCTATCTGGCGTCTGCGCGGGGCCTTGGGTTCCGTGTTCCAGGGACTCAACGAGGCTACCCAGAAGCAAGTAGATAAGGCTCTGCTGGACCCTGAAGCGTTCTTAAAGATGGTCGAGGCCAAGCGCGGGTTGGGGCGGGCGCTACAGCCTTGGGAAAATGCGTTGGACGCGACCTTGCGGGGGGCTACCCGCTCCAACGCCATTCAGGAGAACTAATCATGCCCCGTAACGGATCTGGATACTACACCCTACCCGCCGGCAATCCGGTAGTGGACGACACGGTTATTGACGTGAACTGGGCGAATCCGACCATGGGTGACATCGCTCTTCAGCTGAATAACGTGCTGACCCGCGACGGCGTTCTGGGCCCCACCCTCCCGTTCAAGCTTGTTGACGGCACTTCAGGTGCTCCTGGCCTATCCTTTGCCGCAGCCACCGGAACGGGCCTATGGCGCGACTCTACACAATTGGGGGTGAGCTACGGCGGGTCAACCGTTTTCTCAGTTAATGCAAACGGAATTGCCACCGCTAAGGGCTACAGTAGCTCGGCCGCAGAAGCCCTAACCCTTACCAATGCCACCTCTGCTATTATCTTCCGCAGCCCATCAAACCAAGAGCCCCCTGGGGTAGTTCTTAGTCGCAATAGTGGAGACGTATTCAAGGCGCGCGGCCTTGGCGGCCTTGTATTTGAAACCAATACTACTGGCCTTGAGTACCTCTCGAATGCTCTAACGCCCAGTATTGCTGGTACGGTTAATCTAGGCACTGCTGCTAAACCGTTCAATACACTTACGGCGCACTCCATATACGGAGTCTCAGCCACGCCTGTAATCAAATTTATTGGCGGATTTAATGCTAGCGTTCAGTTCGATACGCAAATTGCGGTACCCACATCTGCGCTAACATCAGCCCTTTTGCTTATCGGTGGTCCGCATGACCCAAGCGGAGTGGCCTGGTCTAGGCTTTTGCTTGTAGCTTTGCGCGTAAGCGGTGGGGCCTCTCCCGATGTTGCCTATACGCAAATTGCTACTGTAGGGAGCACTAGTCCGGTAGTTACGCTTTCTGTGGTGAGCGGAACGCTTAGAATTGACGTATCGGGGAATGGTACGGGTTCTACCTATGTTCACATGCTTGGGGCATTCTAATGATCTACTGGAAAGTTTCAGAACAAGAAGCTGATTACGTCTTTAAGGTGCTTCAGCAGCGTCCATTTGGTGAGGTAAATGGTCTGATCCAGAAGCTATTGGACCAAGCCAATGCCCCCAAGCAATCGGATATGTTCCCCGTAGACACAACCACACTTCAACGATCAGAGTAGGAGCCGACATGGATAGCCCTATCAACCTTAAATTGGCTCAGCGTAAGCGCGAGGATGCGGCCGGTCTGAATGACGAGGGCTCGGCACAGGCGACCTCTGCCGCCGCGTCGGCCCCGAACAATGCCAAGTTCTTCAAGGGTGCCCCGATGACGGAGGCGGAAAAAGCTGCTAAGGCCAAGAAGTTGTCTGAAATGCTTCGGGCGAGGGGAGACTGACTTGATCACGTTACCTGACGCAGACTCCGTAGGGGGAGCCGCCGCAGTATCGGCACTGCGGACGGGAAAGCGTAGACCTGTGGTTGCCGAATCGGTATACTCGGGGTTCCTGGCCCCTAAAGCCATGCCGGACATCAGTAACATGCTGCGACAGGGTCGCCCCCCTCCGCCACCGTCTCCCCTTGAGGAAATGGCCGAGGCGGAACCCGTCGCAACTGTAGAGACTCTGGAAGTTGAGCCTAAGCCCCCGCCCAAGCCTAGGCTCACTCTGGAGTTCAAGAAAGTAGATGGGCAGACGCGATCTGTAGACATCAAGGTGGGGGACAAGGTTAAAACCTTGACCATTAACCGCGATGAAGACGGTAATATGGTTTCCGCAACTTTGTAAGGAATTGAAATGAACCAAGTTCAGAAGGTGTATCGCCCCGTCAAGGGAGAGTTTGAAGTTCAGCATCTGATCCCCCACCCGGATCACTTGGACGAGTTTTGGCCTCTGTTCGAAGCCCGCAATAAGGCCATCGAGGCTGGCGACTCTGCTGAAGAGGCTCGCCTGACTGAGGAAATGCGTCCGTTCCAGATCCTTGACGGCACGTACCACGCCGAGAACATCGTCACGGACGTTGGTCTGAACGACATCCTCGACAAGTACTTGAAGGGGTCGGCATATACTCAGTCTATCGTCATGGGGCTGAAGGGCACCGGCACCGCCGTCGCTGGCGACACCCAGGCTTCCCACGCCGGTTGGCTGGAGCAGGGACTGGCCAACGCTCCCACGTACACCGGCAACCGCAAGTCGGTGACGATGTCCACCCCGTCGGGCAAGTCGTCCAACAGCGGCACCCAGGCCTTCGCGATCACCTCGTCGGGTACGGTATTCGGCTGCTTTATCAACAACGGCGGCTCGACTACCAAGGACAGCACGACCGGCGTACTGTTCTCTGCGGGCGACTTCTCGGGCGGCTCCGTTGCGGTTATCAACGGTTCGACCTTGAACGTGGTATACACCCTCAACGCTGCCTAAGGAGAAGACATGAACCTCACCAACGCACAGCTTGACACGCTCAAGGCGGCGATCAACGCCAATACGGACCCGCAATTTGTCATCTATCGTCAGAATGGACAAAACACCCAGATGGCGGCGTGGTACAACGTGGACTCTACGTTTATCGTGTTTAAGTCGACTGAGCAGACTCTCCAGATCGGCAACGTAGCCAATTACGTTGCCGTGGCAGCCCTGACGGACATCAAGAAGAACCAGTTGACCACGTTCTACGTGCTCAATCCCTCGACTTTCGGACCCTCTCGCCAAGACCAGCGCGACTACTTGGCGGACACCTTCTCTGGTGCTCTCGGGGGCCAAGGCCAGGCCACCCGCGATGCGCTTGACGCCTTGTACCGCCGCCCTGCTCTCAAAGGGGAGCAGCTGTATTGCACCGGAACAGGTACCACGGCTACTCCCGGCGCTCTGAACGCCACCGCTTTTGGACAGATGACGGACGTCAATATCCAACAGGCGCTCGCTCGCCCGTAAGGACACCCCATGACCACGCTAAAAAACTCAGGGTACTTAGCCACTCTACAGGCTGTAGCGTGGACGGGCGCTACTCAGAAGATCGACTCCCTCACCGACAATGAGTGGACCGATCTTTCTGATGAGATTGATAATACGACGAACAAGTATGCCTTTGCCGACATTGACCTAGCGTTGGGCTCTGCCGCCTTTACGGGGTCGGACGCTGGATTTGAGGTCTACATTATTGAAACGGTAGATGGTACCAACTATCCAGATTGGACAGGCAACACCACATCTGACGCTCCTGAGAATATGGGGTACTTTGTGACGTTTCTTCCCATTAAGTCAGGTACGTCTGCAAAGCGCGTGGTGTCTTCTGCCCAAGACGAGATAGAATTACCGCAAGGTAAGTTCAAATTTGGCTGCCGTAATCGGGGTAACGTCACTACGGCTGCTAGCGGTAATACGCTTGCTTGGCGCCCGCGCAGCTACGACTCGGTGTAGTGTGTTAAGTGCGCAGCGGCTAACGCAGCGTCTGGTGCAGCTTATATTGGCAAGTGCGACGATGCGTAGGGTCGTGTAATGTTGCTTGTTCGTAAACTTTGGGAGTTACAGCCTCCTGCGGCCGTTCAGGTCAAGCCTAGCTATGCGCAAGGCTTGCTCCAACTCAGTGCACACATGCCCGGGACTACCGCTGTCCCGCCTAATGAGTTTAGAAACGGCCCTCAATTCATATTAGACTTTCCAGGCACACCAAGTCTGGAGCGTAGGTCTTCCTTATTTGGCCCAGTAACGGGTACGTTTACCTCCAGTATGGGGGGTACGGGTGCCGGTAAAGGCTACCGCCCAGACGCGTCCACGCTTAACACGATATTTGCTGCTACAGGCGAAGCAACTGTACTAGTATTGCTTCGTTCTAATACCACTGACGCAAGTGGCAATGGCGGTCCAATGGTGCTTCCGAGTTATGCGAGCAGTGCGCAGCACTATCCGTACACCGATGGAAACATCTACATCGGGCCGATGGGGAATCCGAGGTACGTCAATGCCGTTGCTCCCCCGTCGAGCATCTATGATCCCCATACGCTGATAGCGACGCACAAGGTTAACGAACAGCGGTGCTACTTCAATGGTGCCCTGATAGGGTCAGGGACGCATACAGAAGTTCCATTCATCTTAACTGACGGCACTTCGTCTATAGGCGGCAATGGGGCCGTTTACCTGTTTGTCATTTGGTCTCGGGTACTTACGCCACAAGAGTGCGAAACTCTTGGACGCAATCCGTGGGCCCTGTTTCAACCAAAGAAAATCTGGGTGCCAGAGTCTTCCGGCCCAGCCGACTCCCTTCGTTCTGAAACTGTAACCTTTAGCTCTTCTCAGACGGGCATCCCCGATCAATCTGGTTCCCGCACTGAGACTGTTACTCTTTCGCATTCCCAGACAGGCATTCCCGATCAATCGGGGGCACGTACTGAAACTGTAACCTTTAGTGAGTCGGAAACCGGAACAGCCACTAACGACTCGCAGGCATCCGATACTGTCACCCTCTCGTCGTCCCAGACAGGGGTGCCTGATCATATAGGAGCGCGTACTGAAACTGTTACTTTTAGCGAGTCTGAGACGGGGGTACCCGATCAGCCGGGAACGCGTACTGAAACTGTAACGTTCAGCTCCTCTCAAACGGGTTCTGGCATTGATCCAGGATCAGTTGATAGAACTGAGACAGTAACTTTTACGTCGTCTCAGACAGGCGTCCCTGACCAGCCCGGTGCTCGTACTGAAACTGTTACCTTTAGTGAGTCAGAAACAGGTGTAGACGTCACCCCGTCGCGTACTCAGTCCGATATCGTAACCTTCTCCGCCGCCCAGTCTGGGTTTGTACCCGGACAGACTATTGTTGGCCATATGGGCGGAGACGATGCGTGGGTCAAGAAGCGCCCTGTAGGGTCAAAAGTCAGGAAGGTGCTGTACCAGGATGAGGACGAGCAGATTCTCGAAATGGTGCTGGCCGTAGTGGCCATGGAAGAAATATGGGGATAAGAAAATGCGACAAGACGATTTGCCGCCGGAACTATTCAAGATTCTCCCCGGCGCGTTGGGGAGTCTTGTTGCCCTTGGCTGGATTACCGGCACACTACTTCAGCGAGTGGCTTCCATATTTGGGGGGTCCATAGGTGCCTTTTACGCTACTCCGTATCTGACCTCTGCCGCGGGTACGGACGCGGGGCTCACAGGATTCTTAGTGGGCCTATTCGGCATGGCTATCGTATCGAAGTGCTACGAGGCCTTGTACGCCTTCGACCTAACGGGTAGACTGGACAAGATACTATCGAAATGGGGGCTGTAATGACGGCGCTCGGACTTCTCTCTGTACTGTGTCTAACCATAACCGGGTTGCTAGCTACGTGGGGTGTATTCAGTAGGCACTTTGACGACAACCTATCGCAGTGCGTAGGGTTGTCCACGGTCGCCATAGCTTGCTTCTTGAGGATACCAGCTAAGCTGGACTACCCCTATACCCCCCCAGAACTACTGCTGGCTCAGATAGGGCTATGCGCCTATGCCGTGGGCACCGCAGTGAAACTATGGCGGGCCTCCAAGGGAAAGGCCCACCATAGACGGCGCAGGGGTCTAAGTAGGTGGCTTTTGGATAGCTAGGAAGGGGCTCGACGCGACCCGGTACCCGCGAGCGCGTCGATTTTTGAAACTAGAGCGGCTAAGGTGCCGCTTTTTGTTGCCTACGGAGCCGGGTATCGGGGGAAGAAGCTTACCTAGCTCCTGCAAGCTCTAAATCCGCCCTAGAATCGCCTTCCAGGGGGTCGGTTATAGCTCGGGTCGGGCGCGGGTTCCGGCTCGCCTACGGGGCTGCCAGCGTAGCTTGCATTGTTTAGTGAGCCGAGGATTCGAGCCTGGTCCTGGTTCACATAGCCGTACCCAGTGGGCTCTGCTGGATCAGCCTCCTTCTTAGGCTTCATCCCCTCAAGCTCGATGAGCTTCTCCAGGAAGTGCTGGGCCTTGAGCAAGTCTTCATAGCCGTTCTTGCTCTGGTAGCGTTCCACGTACTTCGTGATACAGCCGATGAAGTAGCCGGGGCCGAACATACGGTACACGCGGTCCCAGTGTTGCTCCCCGTTCGTCTGGTAGTGAAAACCCCCGACCTGGCGGTCATTAGCGGAAGATTGACTCATATAGTTCCTTTGCTTCGGTGGTTGGAAAATCCTTCTTGCGAAGGTGCATCAGTCCGTTGCCGAGAATCTCGCCAGCGTACTCATTCCCCATATTGACATGGTGTAGACAATACAGGCAAAGCTCGAAAGTGTCCGCCCATTTAAGGATGTCCAGCTCTTTGGGGGTCAACTGGTAGTCGATGTCGTACCGTTGGTTGAAGCTCGCCTCCAGCTCGTCAAGGACGGACGACATGCGGGCGCTGCCCCACTTGGTAGTGGCCGGAATGTCCCCCGTTTCCGACTCCGCCAGATCGTGCGTAAGGGCCGCCATGATCAGGTTAGAGGGCACCCCGATATAGCCCACCCCCCGAGGGTAGATCATCGCCACGATCATGACGACCCCCCAGGAGTGCTGAGCCAGGGTCTGGGCCGGTACGTCTGCGGTATGGTACCGCTTGACGCGCCCCGCCCGGTAGAGCTTGTTGAAGTCGATCATGCCCACTTCCTCCTGACGAGCCAGTCGATACACGCCGCCCTGACGGCGGAGTCCTGAACGCGGTCTGCGTAGTACAGAGCCCTGTCCTTGTCCTTGTTCTTGTAGGCGACCCAAGCCGTCAACATGGGGTTGGCGACCCGGACGATGTACGGAGCATCATATTGGTCGTCGGGGGCGTCCAGCCACTGCTCAAACTGGATAACGTCCCCGCTCCAGTAGCGCTGGGTGGTCAGCGGCTCGTGGTGGAAACTCGTCCTGTAGGGGTCGGGGTACGCCGGAGACTCCAGAAGCTCAAAGTGACGCTCGTAGATGTGGAAGTCGTTGCTGAACTGGTAGTACCTACCCACGTTGATCCCGAGGGCGCTAGCAATGAACTCTTGTAGCATGGACATGTGAACAGCGTTGGCCCCGTAGCAGCCCCAGATCATGTCGTTGGAGCGGCACGTCACGGTCATGTTGAGGACACCCCCGGCGATCCCGAAGTAGATGCCTGTATTGCATGGGATGTCCAGCCCGTTGTGGTCAGTATTGGGTTGGTCCGTCTGGGGGTCGTACATCGCCATGACCGCACGGCGGGAGTTGGGGTTCTTCCGCAGATGCTCGATGACCCATACCAGCTGATCGTCGTCCCAGTGGTTACGCCAGCGGTGGCCGTAGGCACCCTCGAACGTGACGGCGGTGTCGGAGTACTGACCAATGTTCGCGTTGAACTGACTGATCCACTTGACGTCGTTCCTCCCCGCCAGCATCCAGATGCCCTCAAAGATGTGGAAGAAGGGATTGGCGTCCCGCATGGGGTCCATCAACATGCGCTCTGTAGGGCGGCGATAGGTCGTGACCATCGGGCCGGGCATACGCATGACCTTTCCGTTGCGGCTGTCTGATACCTCCCCCATGATCTTCATCCGCCAAAGTGCCTCATGGTAGGCGTCGTTGACGTTACGAGCGGTGATAGATGGCATTGAAATTCTCCAGGTGAAGTTTGAGCTCGACCTTGATGCGGCGGGCGTCGTCCCCCCGCCAGTGGGCAGCGTTGCTCAGAACGTGGGCGACGATCATGTCTCCGTACTCCATCCCGTACATGTCGGAGCAGGACTCCAGTTCGAGCATGGCCCGAACGTAGGGCAGCGCGAACCGTCTGACATTGACGGACGGCGGGGAGTACCTCCATAGCGTCACTATCTCTGCCGCGATCTTGTTTAGGGGGCGGGGTGGGTTACTCATCTCTGAACATCTCATCAAAGCATACCTCGCAGAAGCCGCTGATCTGAGTCTCGCGCCAGCCGAGGCGGGTAAAGGTGTTGTCGTTAGTGAAGACGCCACCGCAGTTGACGCAGCGCATGTTCTTCATCTTGAGGATGTTGTCCGCGAACCCACCCCCGTTGTCGGGAAGAAGGTTGCCTTTGAGTCCTGTCTCCATGATATCTCCAGTATGTCGGAACCGTCCGACCCCCTATTCTAATCGATCCACCCTTGGGCGGTACGTCAAGGCGATGGGATTCGATTGGTACCGGGACTTGGCCCGTCCCCCGTGGTACTTGATCTTGATGAACTTGTGGAACTCGCAGAGGCAGTTCTGGACGTTCTGAGCATCGAGTGCCCACCCCGAATGTCGGAGTAGCTCCCTGACCTCACTCACCTCCTTGACGAAGTCCTTTTGGTTGATGACGTGCTCCTGCGGGCGGTCGTGGAGGAAGTTCAATCCCTTCGTGGAGCCGGGGCCGACCGCACACCAGTAGTTCCAGTCCTTGGCGTGGAGTAGAGGGTGGACATGCTTCAGATCGGCCACTACCTGGGCGGCGAGGAACGATCCTATGCCGGGTGTCTGTATCTTCCCCCAAGCCGACTCCAGTGTGTCGTCTGACGTGATCCGGGTCTTAGGATTGGTGAGCCTAGAATGAGCCCCATCCAGCACACGAGCAATGATCACCTCTTTGCTCTCGCCGCCTGCAGAAAATCCGCCTGTGACCATATAGGCCGAAGTCCAGACCTTGTCACCACGAAGCTTGCGGTCGGACAGGGTCTTGACGAAGTGAGCGGGATCCCACGTGTAAGGGAAGCCCAGTTCATCAAGTGTATCCGGCCAATTGACCATTCGAGCGACGCACATGGCAAAGGCCATGGTGTCGGGGTACACGTTGCGACTGAGCCAGTTGTCATGGATCCAGATGGTTACCCGGTCATCCTCGCGCCTCACGTTGCACCACCTGGTCTCGGTCATGATCGGGTCTTGGGAGTAGGGCAGTGCCCCCTCGTTCTTGCGAATTCGCATCCGGTCCCGCTCGTTGACCCAATAGAGTAAGTCGTCCAAGTACTTCACGATCACGTTTGTTTCTCCTGTAGTTGCGAGCCTTTTCGGCCGCAGAAATGGGCTTGACCTTCTTGTCCTTCTCCCCCGGACCCCAGGCGTACAGGGGGATCATGGGGCAGTTATTGGCGGCCCTGTCGAAGCCCGCCACGTACACTAGCCCAGCCTTGCGTAACTCGCGGATGTACTCGTACAGCGTGGATTTGGCAAGACCAGTAGATTCGTGTAGATCGGCAACGTTGGTGGCCCCCTCGTTCAATTCCTTGAGCAAGCGGGCAAAGGTCATGGCCGTTATCCTGACCCTCTTTGTCTTAATGGTCCCGAACTCAGCCATATCATTTGGCCTTGGTAGCCGTCCAGTTAGCCACGGACTTAACTTTGATATTCATGTTGTCCCCGTCAGCGGACGTGCGCGTAGCCCGTCGGGCCGTAGAGGTCCACACGGCATGTGGGTTCCAATTCTTGCCGAACCAAGCGCGGCAAGGCTCGGTGAAATACCCTGGTCTGTAGCTCATTAGTGTCCCTTCCCGAAAGTGATGATCTGCTTTTCCTCCTTGCGGATGGTATCTATAAGGTACTTATGGGCCACGTCGTTGAAAGCAGACATGGCGAGGGGAAACACCAGCATTTCGTTCTTCTCAAAGTACACTTCACATCGGACCATCTTGGCTTCTGGGTCAAGGGGAGAGTCGACGCAGTCTAACCACCCGCACCCCTTGGCGTTGAAGATTAAGATGTCTACTAGCTGGTGAAGGTCGCCGTGGATCCAACGCTTGTTGACCACGTCGAGGAACTCACACCCCGTGATGATACAGCTTCCGTGGCTCATTTCAGTAGCTCCTTGATTTGGGCGGCCATGTCGCCGTCGTGTTTGAGAACCACCACCTGGTGGCGGAATCCCATCTGGTTCCCGTTCTGAAGCTTCTTCCTCAGTGCCTCGATGGTAGCGTGCTTGTCCCTCGTCAGCTGAGGATTGAACTTATTGTTGCGCCCAGACGCCGCCCTACGCGCAACAACTCTTTCCAGACAGGTTTCAATGGGCGTGTCGAGGAAGGCATAGATGTAATCGTCGCCCCAACGGCGGGAATGTGCACCCATCGCTCCGTAGTATGTGCTCTGGAGTAGACCCTCAAATATGACGTTTCCGAGCCCCGCATATTTATCGAGCAAGGCCATAACCTCGGCTGCGGAGCCGACAGTATCCATTCCTCCACAGGTGTTCTCGTAGGAACCCAGGACATATGTTCTCTCCAATCCGCCGCAAATGTAGGCTTCGGGTTTGTCCGTGTTGGGGCCGAACGGCTGGGCATCGTACCGCAACATGAATTGGCGAACGGCGGTGGTCTTGCCCGCCCCCGAACAACCGTGTATTTTGATGATCTTGTGCCCGCTCATGCCTTCTCCAAAAGGAAGTAAGATGCCCCGCCCCCACGACGCCATTTGGTCACCTTGTACCCGTACTGTAGATTCATGTACATGTCAAAGTATTCGTGGTAATTCTGAGGCGTGGGCTTCTCAGGGAAGAATTCCTTGTAAGCAGCCGTGTGGTTCTCCAGATGGCACCAATAGGAGCCGACGTCAGCGATGTAGATGTAGCTAGGCTCGCTGGCCACGATGTCGTCCATCAGCTTCTTCTTGCGCTTGTCCCGCCACATCTTGGGGAGGGTATTGTCGGAGAACTCGCAGATGATCAAGTCATACAAAGAGTAATCCCTGGGAGTGTACATATCCTCCAGCTTGGGGAACACTGCGGGTTGCTCAAGAAACACAGGAGAGCACGCCGGGTCGAGCTCAATGGAGTACCACCGGCGGGCCTGGATCAACGGCTGGACGCATGCCGCCACTAGGCCGATGCCGCCACATAGCTCGATGACGTCCATACCCTTCGGCAATTCCTCCAGAAGCTCTGTGACGCAATTCAGGTACGCCTCGGTCTGGTGGGGGTTCTTGAAGCAGTAGTACAGCGGGTGGCCCCCATCAAGCAGCTTTGGGTCCGCCTCGACGCCTGGTGGAAGTGTTAGGGTAAGGTCCTGGTACTTCAGCTTAAGTGTGACGGAGGTTCTCATGCGGAGTACTCCACTTCAGCGGCGAACGATGGCTCCGTCCACTCCCCCTCAGGGGTGGACTCGGGCATGTTTTCCAAGGCGGCGAGCATACGGCTTATGCCGTGCCGAGTCAGATGAGGGAACCGGATGAGGTACTCCGTACACATGTCCTGGGCGAAGAACACGAGCCACGAATAGTTGGCGTCATTCTGGATCGCCCATTGGGACCACGGATGGCACAGGTCGTTGGGGCCGAACACGTTGGCGCCGTTCAGCGTGTAGTGAAGTGTCCCCTTCCCTCCGGTGGCCTTGGTCTTGGTCAAAGCTTGGGGCTCCAGCAGGTGCCATGCGTTGGAGAGGAAGATACAAGCTCGGATGGGGCCAGTAATGAGCCAGTCATTGCTGAGGGTTTTCACCAGCGTAGCGGTGTCACGCCCTGGGTAAATCAGTTCAACGGACATACGTTCTCCAAAGGGGTGGGGAGCTTCTATTATAGCTCGGGCATCGTCTTCAGGGCGAGATTTAGCCTGTTCTGGGTGGCATCCTTATCAGCGAGCGTCTTGACCACGTCCACGTCTTTGGTGCTCTTCGCCACGATATGGTGACACGAGACCACCGGCGAGGGCTGGCCCTGGCGCCAGACGCGGGCGATGGCCTGCTGGTAAAGCTCCAGGTCCCACGTGATGCCGTACCAGCAGATGTCCTTACACGCCTCTTGGAGATTCAGGCCGTGGCCCATCGACTTCGGGTGGCCGATCATAATGGGCACCTTACCCTCGTTGAAGCGACGGATGGTATCCGTGACGTTATTGCTATCGCTGATGTTGATGGCGATGGGGAAGTGGTTCAGGATGCGGGCTGCGTCCTCGATGAATTCGTAGCAGATGAGCAAGGGCCGACCCTGCATTTCCTCCACCAGTTCCTCCAGAGCCTTCAGCTTCTCGTCATGGATGTGGATAGCGATGTGGTCCTCATCGTAGATGAACCCGTTGGCTACCTGCCGGAGCTTGACCCCCAGAGCCGCCGTGTTGAACACCGCCACCGTTTCGTCCTGTAGCTTCAGGATAAAGTCCCGCTCCAGAATCTTGTACTGCTTCAGTACCGGGGGGGACAACTCGATCTCAATGTAGTTATTGATGAGCTCCGGCATCTCAAGGTGGTCTACTGCCATCATTCTCAGTAGCTTGGGTCTGACTCTCTCGTATATGCTGTGTTCTGCCCCCGGCGATAGGAGCCAGGAGAAACCATCGTGGCTTTGATACATATACCTCTGCCGGAAGTGTGTGATGAACTTCCCCAGGCTCGTGCCCATGTCGCAAACGAACATCTGGCCAAAGAGGTCAGCAAGACCATTTGGTGCGGGGGTACCAGTGAGGATGACTCGTCGTGCAAACTTGTGTAGATGCTTCTTAAGCGCCTTGAACCTCTGAGTCTGTGTGCCTTTGAACTTTGTGCTCTCATCAACGACGAGCATGTCAAAGGGCGTACCAAGCGCCCACGGATCGAGCTCAAGGATGCGGACGAGCGACTCAGGATTGATGACGTACACAAGGTGCTTCTCCTTCAACCGTTCGATGCGTTCCTCACGCGTCATTTCTGTTAGGTCGCATATAGACATGTGGGAGAAGTCCTCCCACTTCTCCGCCTCGACGGGCCACACTGTTTTGGCGACCCGCAGGGGGGCTACCACCAGCACGTGATGAATGTGCCCCCCAGAGTGTAGAGTGTCGATAGCTGCCAGAGTCGTGCTGGTCTTGCCCAGGCCAACTAACCAGGGTCGAGCAATAGTCCGCAGTGGGGCTTTTCTACAAGCCACTCCAAGGACGTAAGCTGGTACGCCCTGGGATTCCACCTTATCGGACTAGGCTCAACCCTGGATGGGTTCTCCTTAGTCATGATTGGTTCCATCGGTTTTTGCGAACAGATTCGGCTATTTGCGCCTTTATCTGCTCAGAATGAGTTTTACCGAACATGGGATGCTTATCGCCCGTCCTGCCGTAGCAGGGGGCAAGCTCACCCTTAGTTCCGTACATGGGATTTTTCTCGCCTGAGTAATTCTCTGATTGTTGCCTACACCTTTCTGGGGTCCAATAGCGGTTAGATATGCCCTTTTTAGAGGCGTCGAGTTGATTATCTCGGTTCGTTCCAAGCCAAAGATGGTCGGGATTTACGCAGGAGGGGCGGTCACAAGAGTGGCACACGAACAACCCTTTGGGCACTTCTCCTTTGTAAATCTGATAAGCAGCTATGTGGGCTCTCCAATGAACGTAGCTATTAGAGTTGACACCGTTTAGTATGCCGTACCCGTTTTCGGTCAACCTACCCGTCCACAGTAGGCAGTCCTCTTCCGGTCGCACCCTAATGCGCAGCTGCTCGATTACCAATACAAATATTTCGTCTCCAGTTCGCGGAGTCTTGGTATTGGCTGGGAGCTTGTAATTGTCCATCGGGGCTTCTCAATAAGCCACTCCAGCGAGGTCTCTTGATATGGTCGCGGGGTCCAGGTCTGCGGGACGCTCATACTTGCTCCAATCTTGTTTGGTGGGCAGATACTTGTGGAACTCAGGGAACTTGCGTAGTTGCTCCCACTTGGAGTCAACGTCGTCGCCAATGGTGTGGGTCTTGGTGATCCCCCAACCTTTGAGCATACACAGGATGGTCTCCGCTTCTGGGAGTCCACACTTGCGGTCGGGAGCCCCTGGGGCGACCATATCACGGATATTGTAAGCGATGCTCTCCATGACGTAACCGAACTTGAACTCAGGCCAGAGGGCCTTGGCGCACTTGCGAGGCTCGTCAGGGCAGTGGCGTTCTGCCTCGGCCCGAGTGAGGCTGATCGGTCGCTCAAAGACGCGATCTTGGAAATCCATGACCTTCCAGATGAAGTATGGCCCGAATCCGCACCCCTTGAAGTGGGAGTTGAAGACGCTCACCAGACCGGTGTAGCTGGGAGAGTACATCGCTTTCATGGTGTCTCGGGGGGTGCCCTTCTTGGACAACTCCGTGACGTAGCGCAGACCGAGCTCACCCCTGGTATGGCGTCGCTCTGTACCCCTGGGAAATGCGGTATAGTTGTCCAGCACGTAGCTCCAAAAGTCAGTCTCTCCTGTGTCCCGAGCCGCCGCCAGCGCCCCTCCCATGTCGTAGAAGCAAAGATAGTGGACCGAGAATCTGTTGGCCCAGTCGTTGCCTAGCTCCATCCGGGCACGGTAGAGGAAGTCATAGGTGGGGTCCAGGTCGTGAGTTTCCACTGTTACCCTGGCGAAGTCTCTCCAATTCTTTATCAACATTGTACGTCCATTCTTCCAAAAGAGTGATCCCATAGTCCTCGTTGTCCACTACGAACACGCAGGCCCCTGCTTTTCTCAGTTCTTCGTGAACGTGGGCTTGTAGGGGCGTTGGCTTCTCACCGGGTCTTTTGAACTCGATGAAGCAGATGCGGCCCCTGTACAGATAACCATAGTCAGGCCACCCCTTCCGGCCCACTACGTTTATTCTAATTGAGATCAGGCCTTCGTAGTTTGCCCATATAGTGACACCCTCTTGGATCTCACGTTCTAAGCGGCTGGACATGGGCCCCCCTTGCTTGCGGCGTAGTCGCACCAACGGCAAGCCCCGCCCGGATTGGGCAGGTAGTCGTTGTCGGCGAAGATGCGGATAGCTCTGTCGTGCCAGGATTGGACCTTCTTGTCCATCATGTCTCCCCGGATGACGGCCCCCTCATTGGAGACGTGGCCGGTGTCGAGGTAAATGGCGCCATACTCGGCCCGCTTGACGTCGGGGAACCGACATAGTCCAATGAGGGCATAGAGCTCCAGCTGGTCCCGGTGGTCGGGGTACTCCCGCCCTGACTTGAAGTCTCGGACGTGTAGCACGGTGTTGCCCTCTAGCCAGTGAACGTCCACGATGGCTTTAACCCAAGGGTTAACCATGTCGGGCTTCCACTTGTCGTCGAGGCACCAGGTTTCCTCTGAGACGGCGCCCTTCATCTTCAGATCCATGAGGCGGGGGCCCATCTTCGACAGTTCCCAGGGGAGGACATGGGAGGATGTCTTGAGGAACTTCTCGCAGTCCAGGTGTAGCCTGCTCCCCCGCTCCATGGCGGCGCTCGCCTTGTAGGGAAGCTGATCAACGTATGAGTACTTCCACTTGGCGGGGCAGGACTCGTAGGTGGAGATGCTGGAGTAGGACCAGCGGGTTGGCTTATTCACGATATGGGCTCATTTCATGCCAGTTGTAACCTGTCTCCACCTCAGCGACGAAGGGGACATCGAATCCTTCCAGGTCTTCCATTGCGCTCGTCAGTATTTCCTTGTTCTCCTTCAAGTCCTCTATGGGGGATGAGGTCACGTTCTCGTCGTGTACCGTCATCAGGAACCGGGCCGTGGCACCCATAGTGTGGTATTTGACGATGGAAGCCTTCGTCTGGTCGGCGGCGGACCCCTGTATGAGGTGGTTCGCCAGCTTGTAGCTGAAGTCCCAGTTGGTTCCTTCTGGCTTGTCGACGGGTATCCACCTACCGCCCCAGGTACGCACTCCTGGGCGGGATGTCACGTCATCGATGAACTCCTTGAGCCCTGGGATGGACCTGAGGTAGTTGTCTCGGATGCGTCGGACGGCCCCAATGTCGTCCTCCATCTTGAGTTGGCCAGCTAGGTTAGGCACCCCTGCCCCGTAGATGAGGCTGAAGCCGACGATCTTGACCATCTTGCGCTTCAGGTCGAGTCCAGCCTCGTCGTGGAGGATGTCCCGAGCAATCTCGTGGAAATCCGCACGTGGATTGGTGCGGTAAATCTCTGCCGCCCGACCCTCTGCGAAGTGGGCCAGAAGCCGCATTTCCTGACCGTTGTAGTCGGCCCCGAGGATGATCTGGTCCTCATCGGGCAGGATGTACCTACGCATGAAGATCATTGGGGGGTAGCCCTCAATGTCTACATCCTCGAATTCAGTGGGCACGTTCTGGAGGTTGGGGGCAGAACAGGAGAGGCGACCGGTGCGGGTTCCATACTCGTCGCCTCTGACCTGATTCCAGGAGGGGTGAAGATGACCGTCTGCCGCTGACATCTCATACCAGGGCCGCATGAACGTCCCTAGCAAGGTCTTCAGTGCTCCCCGATACCGGAGCGCGGCGAGCAACTGTGGGTCCTGTACAGCGGCTTCTAGGCTTGAGCGGGCCGTGGAGATTCGCCCTGTCGGGGTCCGACCGAGCCGTGTCTTGTCGACTAGGGGGGAGTTGATCAGTGCCCTGGCTAACCCCGTGCCTGAGTCTACGTTGAAGACAGACCCAATCCGCTTATGTATGAACTCCGTTACTTGATCGAAGAACACCTCATAGAGTTGGATGTCGAACCAGAGCTTGGTTCGATCAATTCGCACGCCTCGTCGCTCCATGTCCATGAGGATAGGTGCCAACGCGATTTCCCGCTCATAGGCTTTGTCCCACAGCTTCTCTTGAATCTCGGTGTAGAGAAGGTCATGGAGTCCACGAGTGCGAACGACGTCACCGATAGCGTATGGACCCACAATCTGAGCTGGGACTTTACAGATAAAGGCACCAGCCTTCGAGCGTGCCTTTGTGTAACCCGCCGCCATCACGTAGTCGGCCACGGCATCCTGCTCGTCGGGGGGCATCCCCAGCAGGGTTTGGGCGGATGGCTTAAGGGAGACAGTCTTGGCGAGTGGATTGTGTAGGTAGATTTGGTACATCGTGTCGTCCCACTTCTTGGGGATGCCGAAGCCCCAATGCTCTCGGGCCACACCGATGTCAAACTTTCCGTGGTGAAACAATACACCTTTGTCCCAGAGGCGGTATGCTTCTTGCTTCGCTTCATATTCTTGGCAGTTGTTCCCATCAGGGTGGCCCCAGGACATGTACTTGGGCTCTTCCCCAGGTATCCAGAAGGCTAACCCTACAGGCTTGGGGGATCGACCTGACCCGTCCTCAATAGCTTCTGTCTCAAAGTCTAGCGTGGTGGGATCACTCATTTGGTCTCCAGAAGTAGAAAATGGCCCCTTACGGGGGCCAGTCGGCTAGATCATTTGGGTGGAGGGTGCGGAGCACATGAGTCCAAACTCTAGCTGCGGCAGTTATTGTGGCCAGGATACCCACCGCTTACACCTGGGGGGTCGCCCCCCTACTGCGATCAGAAGGTAGTCGGTTGGGCGATCCCGCGAATGATGGCCATGAACCCTTGCTGGAGTTGCGTAGACCCGATGCTGATCCAGCGCTGGTCGAGCATCAGCGCTGCCTTGACCTCATCCGGGGTTGCCTCATCGCGCACGGTTCCGTCGTGTTGGCGCAACTTCTTAACGTATGCGCCGCAGGCTTCGGCCAAGGCTTTGCCCTCGTTCATGAGGGCAACCTCTGCCTCTGTCAATTGACGGTATCCAGTGATCTTCGGTTGGATGAAAGTTTCCATGATGTCCTAGATAAAAGAAGTGTGGTGGGCCTTTTCTAGGCATGCCCAGGTCAACCCTCAACAGTTCCCCGTGTATTCGTGGGAAGAAGGTTGAGCGAGGGTTCAGTACTTGTTGGAACCACCGGCGGCGCGCTCGGCCAGTTCCTCCTTGGTGGGGTACACCGGGAAGGGCTCCTGCTCGTGGCGCCAGTTCCGGTTGGCCAGAGCTTCCAGGATAGCCTCGTCCTTGATCTGCTCCATCGCCTTGAAGTGGACCTGGAACAGAGAGGTCGGGTGGGGCTTGACCGACATTTCCACGATGAACTGGAACATCGCGTTCCCGCTGGCTGCGCAGTCGTTGGCGAACTTGCTGAAGTTCTTGATCGACGTAGCCGGCATGTCGCACTGGAGGAAGTCCGTCACCCGCACCTTGTCGGGGGAGTTCACCACGGAGGCCGGGAGCAGCCAGAGGCGACGGCTGTTCGTACAGGCCTTGCCCTTGGAGCCGCCCCCAGCTGATCCCCACTCGTTCTGGGGGCACTCGGAGCAGTAGT
>Ga0213919_1000121_pt1 | contig 41946 bp, 50 predicted proteins | sample McNCre317MG_FD_161056 | JGI IMG/M metagenome (GOLD analysis project Ga0213919, IMG submission 161056) | Freshwater microbial communities from McNutts Creek, Athens, Georgia, United States - 3-17 MG | ecosystem: Environmental > Aquatic > Freshwater > Creek | place: USA: Georgia | collected...
CATATCAAACAAGTTAATCTTAGAGCCAAACAACGCTCCAGGTCTTTCAGGAACCTTAAATTTTATGGATTCCAGATCTGTTCCTCCAATGGCCATTAAGCCACCCTTAGCCATTTTACCTGCTAACATCTCTCTAGCTATAACTGGCAAGCCAGCAAGTTCTGCAGAAGTAATCTGGCCAGAGTTAAATGCAGTAGTAGCTAAAGGCAAAAGCATACTTGGAGTAACGGATGCCTTATTATCTATCAGCGGCTTATATACCTTTTGATACAATGGGAGGGAGGCTATCTTAGGACTAGTACTATAATCCTCAACTCCTCCAGGATAGAGTAATGAGTTAGGACTAGTCAGATCATCACCATGAGTGTGAACCAGATCAGAGAATGCTTGGTTAATTCTTTCTGTAGTCATGGCATCTTTATCTTTTGGAGATGATGCCTTATATTTCGGATCTAACTTTAATTTAGACTCCACATCCACTACAGTAGCTTTCAAAGCATCCAAAGTTTGAGATGCAGATCCACCCCAGTTAACTTCTGGAATTTTCTTAACCAAAGCCGCCGCTGCCGAGGGATTATCAAAATATTGAAGCTGCTTCTTAGCAACTCTAGAGCCGGCATCAAATAGCCTATAAAACTCTTCTGAGCCTCTCTTAGCCTCAGCTTTATAGGTTCCAATATCCACACTAGGTAGACCCATAGCAGCTAAGCCTTGATTATAGATAGCCATGCCAGCAGAGTCCATACTTACCCCAGCAGCCTTACCTTGTGCCTGGAGATCAAGATAGTTAAGCTTGGCATTGAATAGGGTATCTTTTCTAGCCTCATCTAACTCAGCACGTTCCGCAGCTCTTTCAGCTCTCTGGCCTGCAGCTATGCTAAGATCAAGTTGGGTATTAGCTCTTTTTGCCTGATCCTTAGATAATGCTAAATGCTCTGTAGCAATATATCTGTTAAAAGCAGAATCATCAGCCTGCTGTCTGGCCTGTTTCTCAGATATGAATAAAGTCTTAGACCTAAATCCAAATTCTAGATCTTGTGCAGATGCTTGCATAACTGCAGTTTGTGCATCTATGTGATATTTCAAGCCATCCATTCTAGCTTGGTTAGCCTGAAGTTGACTTGTAAGCTTAGCCATATCTGCAGATGCAGAAGCCAAAACTGCAGAATTAGACTCAACAGAATCTGCTGCAGTCTTACCTGCAGCTGTGATTGTATTAAGCTTATTATTAAGCCCAGAAGTGACTACAGTGAGTGCCGTGTTAGTATCATGTAATTGATCCTTAACCCCATATTCTGCCTTAAGCCTATCTAGAATACTACTAGAATTGGACAGATCAGAATACTTTTGAGCCAAAGCTGATGTTCGTTGTCTTAAAGCCTCGGCGGCAGCTAGGTCCGAGTTTAAGGTATCAATACCTGCAGAAGATCTAGCAGCGGCTGCAGCCTTAGTCTTTTCAGCATCTATTCTTTGTTGCTCAAGTACCTTTACAGCACTTAGGTCTCCGAAAGAATCTAAAAGCCTAGCATTTTTATCTTCTAATGCTTGAGCCTCAGAATAGTCAGAGGCCTTTGAGGTTGTAATAGTTTTCGAAAGATCTAAATATTTGGACAGATCGAAGTCCATTGAAGATGCATCAGTAGGCATGACTATTCCTAAAAGTTAAACTATTGGTTTTATTAGAAACTAATTAGCCTATACCAAATAATTTTCCTATTGCTTTACTAGGATCCAGGCCAATACTAGTCTTTTTAGTCTTGCTACTTGCATTAGTCTTTTGCAAGCCTTCAGTAGTGGATACATTCTGAGCCATAACATTAGCCAGCTCTCCATATACTTTAGTCATAAAGTCTTGACTCATTAAGGTTGTAGAAGAACTATCACTTCCACCAACTAGGCCTTGACCGGATAAGATAGAGGAAATACCCCCATCAGCAGATAACAAATCGTATAATAGCTTATTAGCTGCTTGGTCTGAGAATATCTTACCCGAAGTAGTCTTACCTGAGGTATTGGTAGTACTGGAGTCCCACTGGTTTCCGCCAGTGTAGTTTATACCCATTAACTGATCATTAGCCATAATTAACCTACTTTCTTGCTTTGGCTAGAAGCCATGTTAACAGATGAATCATCTACATCATTATCTGGTTCTGCTTCATTTGGATCAGCTTCTTCATCTAGCTTACCCATTAAAGTTTCAACTCCAGACATCATAGATGCCATCATAACTTTTGTGCTAAGTTCTTTATTAGATCCTAGCATTTTTAACAGATCGGCGTATTCTTTATCAACTGCCATTTTAAGCTCCTGAGGATAGAAAAGATGCTATGGATTTAAGATTACTTATAAATGCCCCAGCCAGGCCACCTATAGTAACTAACACCCATAGAGCACCTTTGTTACGATTGCTATCTGCTATTAGGGTATCGATTAACTCCTGCTTAGCTTTATCTGCTAACAAGAGTTGTTCTACCTTAGTCTCTAGGACAGCTTGTTTAGCTATAACAGATGTCTTAAACTCATCATCCATACAACCTAGCCCCGAATTTATCTGTTAATCCTTTGGAGTAGCCTCCAGACGCCAGTAAAGATAGCACTTCTCCCTTACCTTGCTCTAGCGGGTTTCTAATAGAGATATGTACCCAGGAATGTTCAAGGATTAGCTGGTTAAACTTTATCAGTTCAGTATACTCAGATAGTCTTTTAGCTACTGCAGCGCATGATCCAAATTTTGGAGAGATGAAGTCTACAGCTAGGCCAGTTAGGTGATCGGAGGTAGGAACTCCACCTACTACTTTATTTAATTCTGGACACCTGTACCAGGAATTAACTATAACTGGAGTATTAAGTAAAGCCCTAACTCTCTCCATTTGCCTGGCCATATAAGCAACATTAGACTTTAATCCATCCGGAAGACTATTATCAATCTCCCTATGTTGGGTAGTAACTACTTCTTCCCAGGAAAAGTTCTCAGATAAGATATCCATGTTAAACTCCTATTGCCATATATGTTAAAGTCTTAGACCCACCAGAATTGGTTATGACCATTCCAGTTGTTGTGAATGATTTTAGATATGCTGAACCTCCAGTATCTGGAATTAGGGTGGCTGTACAGTATAAAATCTGTTGTTTAAATGGTTGGTCAAAAGTTATAGTTGTGTCTCCAGTAGATGTGACTGTTATGGAACCAACCTTGAGTATAGCTCCATTTAAGGTTATAGACATATGCTCAGAAGAAGCTCCAGAAAATTCTGGAGTTCCTACCGCCTCTGATTCCATAGTCCTTAAATGGGATAACAATGCAACTTGATTAAGACTCAAAATGTTCCTCCAGGATTAAAGATAAGACCTATAGTTACAAGGTTAAATGATCCAGAGATAGATACTGAAACATTAGTTCCCTCTACTTCACACCATCCTTCATAGATGTCCTTGTTAGATACCCCAGTTGCTAATACTTTAGGAGTTCCAAAGTCCTTACCATTTAAAGATGGAATGGCCTGAACTTCTGGAGATACATAACTACCATCCGAATCAAGATTATTCATCTCAAAGTTAGAAGATTGTAATATAAGGTTCTTTCCTCTCACATATTGGAATCTGCCAAAGATAATCTTTCCAGTGGAGTTAGTGGAATCTGAGATATCAGAATTAAACTCTAACTCAGTTATTGTCATGGCTCCAGATACATTAGAGTATAACAACTTTACTGTATTAATATCTTGGATTACATTCCTATGAGGTATCTTTAATCTTCCCCATCGTTTGATAAGTTTATCATATACACTAAGATAGGTATAGACTAAATGCTTATCATGGGAAGTTGTTTCACTACTCCAATATGCCCCATGAGAGATACAGATATATCTATCTAAAACCTCCCTAACAGGTATAACCCTAGTGGAATAGTAGTGTGAACTCTGTGCAGTTACAGTTGCATCTTGACTATACACAAGACTTAAGTATCCGGTTGATATGGTTACATCCTCAATAAGACTAGAGGATAACAATGGATCTATAAAATCTTGTGCAACTATACCTGACTGGCTATCAGATATTATGCGTATCTGGCTATCTGCTCCACAATACACATGTGCAGAATAGTTCATTAGAGAACTTAAAGTTTCTGGAATATATCCACATACTCCACTTCTTAAAGTTGTTGAGGTTATTGGAAGTCCTCTAGAGTCTTCTATAAGCTTAAACTTAAAAGGATACCTAGCATTACCAGTATAGATAGCTGATACAACTTCTGTGGTTGTGTATATGTTAAACCCAGTAACTGTGGGTACACATCTAACAATTTCAGAATAAAGATTATTAGGGATTATGGAGCCTGCCCCAGTAACTAGAGATGATACAAAGTCTAGTGGATTGGATAAAGAACTCCAATAGATTGTTGTTCCATCATAGGCTATGAGGTAGTTATAGGAATTTAATATGCCTCGGATAAAAGTAGAACTTAGGAAATTTGAAGGTGTTACTGACCAATATACATTAGTTAGAGTACATACTCCACTAGATATTACTAAAGTATATAACTGTTGGCCACCAGAAACTGAGTTATACAGATATGCTACAGAGTTAACAACTGCTGCAGACACTGAACTTGGATCATATAAACTTAGTTTATATGGAGCTGCTGGTTGAACTACAGAATAAGCAGTTCCATTATATAACACATAATGTGTATATCCTGTAGGATCTGAGTATACTGAAAGCAATATAGCTCTTGATACTCCCACTCCAGCTATGTTTACATAACATTCATTGCAATATTTATAAGCTAGTCCAGCTTCAGTTGTAACTGCTCTACCTACAGTCTTATACCCATCAGGAGTGGGCATAACATTCTCAAGATATATAGCTTGAGGTATACCTGGACTTTGCATAGTACCACTAGGGTCTATACGTTTATCGTAATAATTATCTATAGTTGGAACTATAACAGATCTACTGCTATGTCTAACTGAGAATGGGAATTTAGCGGAAGAGAGATTTCCACGGTATGAGATTTGAGCCATGACATTTCCAGGTGAAAAAATACCCCATAGCCTGAGATAGACTTATGGGGTTAATAATTCTTTATGAATTTCATCCAGTCTACAAAAGTGTGACGACCTGTGCACTGATTTTGTGACTTTAAAGAGTGGTCACCTTCAGAGTATGTTTGTAGTTTTACTACGCCAGATGCCCAAGTATATTCCCAAGTGTTTTGGACTCCTTTAACTATAGACTCTACTACAGCATCTCCTGGACTGGCAGTAGAAGAACTTCCTCCATCAGTCAGTCTTTTCTGAACCACACTCCATTCAGAAATGTATTTTGATAACGAACCAGGAATATCCGCTGGATCAAACTTGTTATCAGCAACAGATAGTGTAGACAATGTTTGATACCAATAGTGGTCATACCAACTTCCACTAATGATATTTATTGTAGTATCTTTTAACCCATAGTGACCTAAGTATTTGAATCCTGTGGAAGGAAAACTATAACTCACTGAGTCATAATACTCTACCATAGGTCCTGAAGCAGATATATAATGACTAAACTTATACCCTTCTATGAGCATACGATTAACCATCATACCACCATTAGAGTGCCCAGCTATGGCTACACTAGTAGCTCCAAACACAGATATAAGGAATAACCTTAGATCTTTCAACATCTGACAATCATCATAACCTGCAGCAATAGCTCGGTTATTCATCATATGATTATCCCAGCTGCCAGTTCCTCTAGGATTATTTGTAGTTATAGTTCTAGGATCTACCCACCCCATTGGAGATGCCACTATAACATTTCCAAAGTTCTGAAGAATGCTCCAGTTAACTTTTTCTGCTGCTAGAGGTATAGATGCTCCAGACACAAGTCCCAAAGCTCTAAGGATATTGTAGTTTGTTCCTGAGCCACCATGCAAAGTTATTATAGCTTTAGATGAAATAGCTGAATCTGGAACAAGTAAAATTATCTTATGTGGGTGTACTCCACCATCTCTAAGATTTGGGATATTTACATTATAATATACAGTGCCAGGAGGTGCTCCAGAGATATTGGATATATAAGCAACTAATTTATTTATAGTCATTATGCTATCCTAGTTGCCTGTATGAAGCCATATCCTAAGACTGCAGAAGTGCATACACATGTGGAGTATACTCCAACTCCAGTATTTGTAGATACAGCAAATACTCTACTAGGTGTTGGGATTCTCATATTAGATGAAGGAACTGTGTTAGTTCTAACATTAGTAGAGATATACCCATCAGCAGGTAGTGAGGTTGATGTATTAACCATTGAAGACGCTGCAGATACTGAAGCTCCATTAGGGTTAATTACAGTATTGCCTGTAACCATCCATATGCCAGGAGTAAGTGTTAGGCCTATAATCAAAGTTACAGGAGTTACACCTGCTGATGGAGTCATTGTTTGAGGAGTACTGGAATCTCTGGTAGCAGATAACTGCTCTCCTATATACCCGGTAGCTGGCAATACTCCATCTGTTCTACCTTTTCCTTTGAACAAGGTAGTTACATCTAGAGTGCCTATAGTTAATGGATCAGCTACTGCAAAAGTCGCAGTAAGGTTTCCAGACCCATCAGTACCTGCTGTTATTGTAATAGTTCCAGACTGAATAAGAGCAGTGACTGCAGCAAATAAAGACTCCAAATCAGCAGCATTGCCAGATACTTCTGAAACCTTATCTGCTAATTGCTGTAAAGTAGTCTTCCTTATAGCAAGAGAGTCATCAGCATTAGTTTGATTAACTAACAGCTCATCAGTGCTATATAGTAAACCTATTGAATCTGCACTATGTACAGCATTAGCACTTGAAAATGCTGCAGGAGTCCATACACTAGGATCTGAACTAGAGTCATTTGGATTCCAAATACCACCCATGTTAATTACCTATCATGTCTGGAGGATTAGAAGTAAGTACAGATTGCCATTCTTCTAAAGCTAATCCCTTAAAAGTCTTAGCTTCTTCTAGTCTACCTGTACCAACTAGGACTATGGCAGCCGCTTCATGTACAATCAGGTATGGATGATTGATTGCAATCCAGGAAGAGTAATCTGCATCCACAATGCCAATTTTAGGTCTTTGGTAATACCCAAGGACTATATATTGAAATTGTGTATTAGATCTCATCTGGATAGAAGAGCCTGCCACATAACATACATTAGACTTAATATATCCATACTCATCTTTATAGTTTTCTGGAGATATTACTTCCAGCTTAGCTCCATCATTGTAAGCACTATCTGTAAGTCTAATGTATCTTAAGGCCCTAAATCTTTGTAACACAGTATCATTAGATACATCTATCTGTTGGGTGTAGCTAGCACTGCCAAAAGAGATAGATGTCTCCATAAGGTCATTTCTAAAGAACTCCTTAGAATGATACTTAAGAGTGGCTGACCGAACTGCAGATAAAGTTCTTGCTGTCAAGTCAGGGCGATTTGTTACAGTAGTAACTTCAGCCAGCAATTCGGTCAGAGTCATGATTTACTTCGAGAGTTGGGTGAGTTTATCTGCCAGGATATTAACTGCAGTAGCAGTGTCTCCAGAGCCGATAATCACAGATCCACTATCTTGAGTGGAGGTAGGATTGATTGAAGCAGCATTGGCAGTAGTGCCAAAGTTGGTCTGCAATGCCAATTCTGCCATGATCTCTTCACGAAGCTTAGCCTTAAGCTTAGCTTCAGGATCTTCCATGGTGGGATCAATATAAACCTCATTAGGATCTACATAGATCGTGGTATTTCCACCGTTGATAGCACGATCAAGTTCTTTGATCTTAAGCTTATCATCGGTAAAATACCGACCCTGCTTAAAGATACCAACTCCACCATCAGCAAAGATAAATTGCAGAGAGTTATTGCCAGTCTTATACAGACGATGAGAAAGCTCAGTCATGATGTTCCTTAGATGATACCGCTGGAAGGGCCAGCAAATGTGAATCTTTTAACTTTGATAAGTTCAGTAGCAGTTTCTGAATCTACATCAATGTTGCCATTTGAATCTGGAATAAGAGTTACCTCTTCTCCATCTCCTGAGATAACCTTAAGCTCAGAGATATAACCTACTGAACCTTCAAGTTTACCTAGAGGATTAACAGTCACTAATGACATAAATATCCTTTAATAGGGAGTTTTTAGGCTCCCTAGGTTTCTAACCATTAACCAGCTGCAGCTGCAGTAAAGTTATCTACAACGGCATTAGCCGGAGGATTCTTAACCACAGTAGTGACTTCAGTGGTAAGAGTTCCACCAATGGCATCGATACCATTATCCTGTGCCACATCGCCAGACTGATTGAATTCCTTACGTTGAGTCTTTCGACCGCCAAGATAAGCCAGCTTAAAACCATTGATATCAACAGCAATAGCCATCTTCATCCAGTCAGCATTGCTATTCAACAGTGGGTGTTCAACCATGTTGAAAGTACCACGAGCAATCTTGAACTGGGTAAACTGCAGACCGTAAGAAGTCTCGCCATTAACCATATAGTAGGTTGAATTCAACCGACCAATGTTATTGAGAACCTTACGAGCAGTTGCACCAACAAACAGTACTCTAGTATTAGCGCTTGCAGGATCAGTTACTTGGTTAAAGCACGGATCAAAGAAGCCTTCCAATTGAGTATAATTGGTAGTGGAACCTGCAGTATACACATTAGCTGCAGCATACGTCGGAGGATAGTATGCCAGAGTAGATGTGATATTAACCAAACCATCCATGGTACGGAAAGGTTGGCCATTCAGAGTTCCAGAACTCTTCTGCGAGAAGATGATAGCCTTCTCGATATCATTAGCTTGCAGCTTTGCACAATCACCACGATTTTCAGCGGTAATAGTGTCGCCAGCAATGACTTGAGTTGCAGCAGCAGATCCAGAAACTGCCCAGGTATTACGAATAATCTGGGTATAGTTAGTGATCTTAACAGGGTTAATGCTCAAAGCATTCGGACGCAGACTAGATTCTTCAAATGCAGTACCAACTTGGTAGCACAGCTGAGAGCTAGACATAGTGGCAGCAGTAGAGCCAATACCACGACTAACTTGAATCTGAGTTGCACTACTAACTGCAGTAACCATAAACTGCTCTTTAGTAGTTTGGTTGCGCATCATCATACCAGGAATAATATTCGTGGTAGACGATACAGTGATAGTGGTATCAGTGCTAAGTGCAGATGCACTCAGAGTAACCTGAGGGAAAATCATGGTCTTAGTGAAAAAACCATGCTCAGGTTGCAATGCAGTTTCTTCTCCAGCTTGCGAAGTCATCACAAACAGTGGAGCAGTACCATTAGGCATCAAGCGTGTAATAGCTTGTGCAAAACTTGGGACTATATAACTCTGGGTGCTTGATGCACTGGAAGTACTAAAAATGCCAGTAGACATTGTATTATCCTATTAAATGTTTAAGAATTACCTATTACAGGCACTTCCAGATATACGCAGTATCGCTAACCTTAGTTACCTCCACAAAAGAGATAACAAATCCAGGAAGAGTTGCACGCCCCTGCAACGTAATACCAGTATTTGCTACCCAAGTAGGATTAAAACTTGGTATAACACTAACCATAAAGTTAAAACTATCACCAGGAGACATATTGGGGGCAGCTGCAGTAATTTGTGCTGCAGTAGGAGTAGTGAAGTTGCGATTAGCAGTAATGCCAGTAATGCGGAAACAGCCACCGGAAATATCGTTAACTGTAAGAGTATAAGCAGCATCAGTTGCATAATCCACAGATCGGGTATTACCGAAAAACCCTTCACCTGGAACTGCAGCTCTTGCCAAGCCACCAGCATCTCGAACCATTACACGATCAAAAATTGACATGATATGCCTTATCCATTAACGTAAGAAGACCAATCGTCTGCAGGCTTTTGCTTAGCAGACTCAATAGGTTTTGGAGCAAACACATCAACTGCTGACATGAGAGCTTCTTGAGCTAGTTGTTGCAGTTCAGTAGGAGAAGCCTTAGGGTTTCTCATCTGAAGCTGACGAACAGTTTGGGAAATGAAAGGTTGGACAAGAGGATTATTAAACTTCTCAGTTAGGCTTCTCTCTGCTTGAATACGATCTTGTTCTGTGCGATTGTTAAAGGTCATTGCTTCCAAATGATCTTTAACTTGCTTCTCTGCCAACTTACTAGCTGCAACAACTGCCTGTTGATATACAGCACTAGAAGTAGCCTGAATAATATCGGCTAAAGCTTGTGCAGCTCCTTCTCCACCAGCAGTAATAGCTTGAAGTTTTTCAGCTGGGATAAGTTTAGAGAAATCAGCTTTTTGGGCTGCCTCAACTAACTTCTCTACCGGAAGAGTTTCTGCTACCTTAACTTCAAGACCTTCTCCATCCTTAGGAGGAGTCCACAGATCCTTAAACTTAGCAGTTGGATCAGAGTTTACTGGCGGAGTAACTGGAGGTGCTACTGGGGTTGTAGGCGGATACACTCCAGTAGCTGCATTAGGAGGAGTTTGCAGATTGTTCTGGTTTCCTTGTGGAATATGGTTTACGCCACCAGAACCAATCTTACCGAAAATTTTATCAATGAGAGACATGATTAACCTTGAGAAGTTTGGGAAAGTGCCTTGAAGGCTTGGGATTGATCTATCAGGAATTGTAATAGATCGATTTTGGATTTAATCTCAGCTTGGATTTGAGCAAACCTTACTGGATTCTTTTCATCATATAGATGATTAAGGAACTCTTGAGTATATGCCTTTATTTCCTCCTGGTAGTATTTTTCCACCTCATAAGGTAGAATTTTTCCATAGTTCTCTTGGGTTACCGGAGTAGCTCCGAACATCATATCAATTTCCTTTAGACATTAGTTGTGGAATTATCTTTTCAGCAGTTCTGCCTATAGTATATCCGCCTAGACCTAACTGAACTATATCCCACAATTTTAGGTATTCAGCTTCTGTAAGATTAGGAGCAGCCAATCCGAACCATCTGGCAACAATTAAGGCTGTAAAGGTAACCATAGTTAATGGTCTCCAATTACAGGTTAACCAGGACTCTGAATTAGCTTCAGCAACTATAACAGAAGTCTGAGCCTGAACTAATGCAAGAATTGCATCAAGTTTATTCTTATCTTCTTCCCCAGCATTAGGCCATATTTTGTTAATGGCAGTTTCTGCTAGGGAAGATATAGATGAAACTGGATCATTAGCCATCTATATCTCCGCTATTACTGTTGCATCTGGGAACCGCTAGAGGTTGCAGCTATATTAGTGCCAGAGCTAGGGTTTGCTACATTGGGATCGTATCCAAAATCTGCTGGTTTAGGCATAGGAGTTTGGAATGGTGATTGTTTCTGAATAGCCATTTGAGCTAACTGATTCCATTGGGATACAGCTTGTTCATATAACTGTTGAGGTTGAGATTTCTCAAAAGCACTAAGATCAACTTTCTCAAGTTTCATAATATAGGAGAACATTGGACCTATATTATAGGCTCCTGCTAGAACAGGACTAGATCCAATAACCTGCATTGCTGAAATTCTAGCTTCTGGAGACATTACCTTAGAAGTAGGTAACATACCATCAGTTATCTTGAAATTCAGTGATGCCTTACGAAGGGCAACTGGATCGAAAGAAGTAAACTTAGCTGCAGTTGGGGAATAAATATCTCCTGAAGGTTGGTATTGCAGAATGTTAAGCTTAATGCACTGCTTTAATGGAGTAAATACCTGAGCCTCCATATTAAGAGCAAGTCTCTGATCCTTAGATGTGGCGTTATTCATAACATCTTGCCACTGCGAATCAGTCTTATTACCTTTTACAAACTGTCCAGATCTTGCAGGATTAAGTCCATTAAGTTTATCAGCAAGTCCAATGAAAGTTTGGATTTCTGATAAGGCTACACTAGATTGATCATCCCTAAATGGAATCTGGTAGACTGCTTCAGATAATGGTTTACCAAATGCAGAAGGCCTAACAGGAATCTTTGCAGCAGGATTAGGATTGTTAATGTGCTTCTCATCAACCAGAGAAGGATTATATAATAATCTATCACTAACAGCTCTTCTACGAGAAGCTATTACTGAATTAAGCAAAGATGAAGCAATTTGTTGGAATGGTTTAGCATTCTCAGCTGTAGATTTAGTCTGATATCCCAACCCATCTTCGCTAGGTGCAGCAAAGAATACTGGAATCATATCATGTGCATTAGTTAACTTTTCAGCATATATGATATGTTGATGGTTAATAATGATTAGTTTCCACACTTGAGGAGTATTAGCTTCTGGTACAGCTAATTCAAACTCAGAGGGTAAGATTCGTATATATTCAGTGGAGACTTCATATACAGCTTTGTATTGAAAGTTTCCTTTAGATACTTGTTGAGCCAGACCTGCATAGGAGGACCAATCCTCCTGAGGAACTTTAAATCTATCTACAATTGCAGAGTAATTTAAAGATGGAAGATAGAAAGATGAGCCATAAGGAGTTGCTACTGAGGGTATAAGGGTAGTTGAGGACTCAAATGCTGCTTTCAGATTAGCATAAATAGCCTTATTCCCAAGATTTTTGACTAATTTTTTAAGTGCAATCTTGGATAGAAGACGTGTGTTGCCTGCATAAGTACCTTCTTTACATATATTTTTGGGATGCGGAATGGGATCAAAGTATGTATTATACATATCCCACGCATTTAAGGTATTACCTTGCCAATAGGCATCTATAGGTTTACCCTCAGTCTGAGAATATTCTAATTCTGTGGTGACTCCAGGTATAGTCTTAACATCCCACGAGCACTCTACAGCGGCTAGATTATATCTTGCACAGCTATAAAAGAATACCATTAACTCACTTACCCATCCAGAACTGATTGAATTTTCTTCTATAACTGCTTGGAATGCAGAAGCTTCTGCCATCTGCTCCGGCGGAGCTACAACACCCATGATTGGGTAATCTGATAAAAATACTGCAGCCTGATAGTTAACATAAGAGTCAACTTGAGGTGCAATAACTGGAAGCTCTACAGGCTGGTACTTTGTAAAGTCCCCATTGTTATTTGCTGCTTCTGCTTTACGCTTTTCAGCATCAAAAGATTGCTGTTCTCTAAGATAAGCTTTATCAATAGACTCCATTCTAGTCCTACGAGTAGATGTCATCTCAGTAGAACGACCAAGAGTCTTATGATAGGCAATGAATAATGCCTGGCTAGCTTCAGAAAGCCTAAAGATATTTTTAGCGGCCATGATTAGAATGCGCAGTTGTCTGCTTCAGTTAAAACAGGAATGTTTCTAGACTCTTCATCATCTAGAATCGTGGTCCTAGCTAAGAACTCAGCGTACTCTTTTGGTACTCTCTCAGCATAGGTTAATAAGTCCAGAATACCATCTGTATTATTAGTCTTTAAGGGGTTAAAAGGTACAATTTGTGAGGATACCTTAGGCATTTGACTGTGATGAACATAAATGTCCCCTTTCTGTAAAGACTTAAACATGCCAAGAATTCTAGTGTTTTTAGCTGCCCTACCTGAATAGATAGGTACAACATATACACTTATAATTCCTAGGTCTCTAAGTTGAGATTCTATCTCCTCCTTGAGCACATACTGATAGGCATTGGCTTCAACCACTATAAGATAACACTTATTTTTAAGTGCCATTGCTATACATTTCTTACCAGTATCTTTGAATGAAAATCTTCCTTCCTCAATCTCCATCCCTACTGGTTTTTCATCAAATAACTCAAAATATCCTATAGAGATTGCATCTGCATTAGACTTATCTGTTGCAGGGTCTACTATAACATAATTACCTTGATGAATATCTCCTTTTTCATAAGGACATCTGGGTAACTTTGTCAAATCTATTCTATCATTTACAGTGGCATTCTCATCATTTAGGACCTCTGCAAAGAAGATTTCCTTACGGCCAGCTATATAGTCATTCTGGAATTCAACTAATAACTGTTTTATTGGCTGTAAATCTTCCCATAAGGAGGTTCCATCTTCAAGGATGCCACCAGTTATAAACTTTATCCAGTTAGGATTATGCTTAATTCTTCTAAGCAAGCTCCATTTGGTTGGATACATGTTAGCAATGAAGATAAACAAGCAACCTTCTGGGCTTTTTGCCTTCATTGCAGTACCATACATCCAAGTTTCTAGCTTAAGGGATACTGGTTCTGAATCTGCATCCTCTCTAGTCTGAATATCATCAAAGATAATGATATCTGGACGTTCATTATTAAGAGTAATACCTCGAATATCTGCTTGGGCACCAACACCCATTAGAATTATGTCTCTTCCTCTAAAGGAAAAATTCTTTTTATCCTGCCTATCAGATAGGATTTTTAGTTTCCAGTTACCAAATACCTTAAGAATGTTAGGTTCAGATAACATTCCTGAGATATCAGCTATAATATTCTCTGCTTTGGAAGCTGTGCCAGCTATAATTAGGATAAATTTCTTATCCGTAAATAGTATGGCATAAAGAACAAATAACTTAATAACAGAAGTTTTTGCAAAACCTCGGGGAAGGCCTATGGCTAATTGAGAGAAATCTCTCTTCTTATGCACATAGGTCTTTAACCATGCCCAGATAGATAGAAATACCCTTGGGAATAGGTATTTATATACTAGAGGTAAGGCTAAGGCTGCTAACATATCTAAAGATTCTTTAGCAGCTAACTCTATCTCTTGAGTTCTTAATATAACCTGTCTAGGCTCTTGAGATACTTCTATGGATGGCCCTGAAGTATCTCCTAGTTTATCTGATAATTTAGACATACTTATCCATAGTTAACAGTCTAGGTTCCGTTCCGTCTCTACGCTTCGGGCTTAACCAGCCCAAGGTATCTTATAGAGTTGCTCGATAGTAAAGGGCATAAAATCAGCTTACGCAGATTTTACTCGCAAGCTCGACCCTTGACAATCTGCGCCTACTCTAACGCTACGCTTGTGCGGTCAACCCTTGCGCTTCGAGCCTACACTGGCGGCCTAGGAGATAATCTTAACCTCTTTTAGGGTTAAGATTCATGAGAGTAGACTTTATCATCTCCAGCCTAAGACGAGCTAGGTCCATATCTTTTTTAAGCGTAGGGGCATGGATAACTTTCTTCTCTGCTTCCTTCATTGCGCGCAAAGTCTTAAGTATTTCCAGATGATCCGTCATTGAGAAGTTTGACATTTCTATTTCCTTCCAAGGTTGCCAGTGCTAGCTTTTCTACTGCCCCGGACTGTATAGGTACTAAGGTCTTATCCCCAGTAGCTATAACTTGATTGTTTACGTTAAGTGTGAAAGAGTTTATTGCTATGGCCGGCAAGGTTATGGAAGCATGTTCCCCAGTTTGAGAAATTGGATCTACTGGAATAACTTCTCTTCCTCTGGCCGCCACCACTCTATGTAAGATACCTGCTAACTTAACAGGATCCATACACATTCCCACATACATCTCTATCTGTTTGAGAATCTTATCCTCAATCCGATCGTATGTATTCGCTTTAACTATAGCCTTTTCTACCTTACCACTTCTTTTCTCAGCTAGGGCTAGTGCGAATTTCTCTTCTTTAAGTAACTGTGACACATAGCTAGGAGAGACTCCAGCAGATTGTGCAGCTAGCTCTTGAGAAAGTCCGTGGGAAAGCAGGTTTAAGACAACCTGTGCCGGCCCAGAAAAAGATGTTGTTAGGTCAGACATGGTTTAGGCTTTGGTTTTGGCGTATGCTACCATAATAAGGAAAAGTGGGGATCTTGTGGCCAGGGATTAGGCTAGGTACCTTTCTACCATCTAACTCCTTTCTGTCATCTATCTCCTTTTATCCTAACTTCTATATCTAGGCTAGGTCTAGGGAGACGGTAAAAAATTTAGAAAATTTGGGGTAGTTCTTTAGGATAGCCCAGGCTAGGCTAGCCCAAAAAGTCCCATCCCCTGGCCTGGTTTAAGTATATTCGGATATCTAGATATAGGAAGATAGAAATATAGGCATAGATGGATATAAGCATATGGGAATATAGGCAGGTGGATAGGTAGGGATATAAGGATGGAAGGATATAAGGATATGGTTATATAAGGATATAGGAATATGATTAGATATGTATATGGTTAGATATGGATATGGATTCTTTTTAGAGGTCTAGGGAGTTTTTTAGTTTTAGGCTGTAGTTGTAAGGTTCGTGTAAGCGGTTCTGGGAGACAATAGAGGCATCGGTTAGGTTTTAGGTTAGATGAGAGATAGGAGATAGACATGAGCAAGGCGAAGAATTCTTGGCGGTTTGAGTGGCTGGATGATAATAGGAATACTATCCGGGCGCTGTTCTGGTGCAAGTTCTATGCACCTGAGGCAATCTGCAAGGACATTCAACATGGCGTTGCCCTAGGATACCTTCAGGAGGTTGATTGCTGGGCGATTGCCCGGGCTTCTAAGGAACTCCGGGAACAGGTAGGATTCTAAGATAAATGTTGTCCGGCCTAGGAAACTAGGCTAGAATATAGACTTAGGTTAGAGGTTAGCAGTTAACTAGGAATCGGAGATATATCATGGCAAGAATCATCAAGCGGATTCAGGTTTGCACTTTTCAGGAAGCGATTAAGGCTAATTGTGAGGACTTGGGGGAAGTTATCATCAGGTATAATTCAGAATATAAAGAGTACTCCGTGACTCCGTCTTGGTACAAAGACGGGACATATTTCACAGATTATAAGCCCGATGCGTATGCATCAGCTCAGGCAATAGTTAACGGGGTAAGAAATACTTATGGACTAAAATCTATATCTTTCTAACCTTTTATCTCCCTTCTCTAAAGATAACCTAAGGGTTATCTAGAAAATGCCTAGGTTTAACCTTGGGTATTTTCTAGGCGATCCTGCCTATTTTCCCTTAATCCTTAATCCTCTTCGGAGAATAAACCATGTCTTCTATTTCCAATCGTCACCAGGTTGTTAAGTTTATCGCTGGCGAGACTAAGGCGTTTTCTGGCCAGAGATTATCTCATATTTCTTACAAGAGCTCCAAAAGGCAGAAAGCGAAGTTTGAAAACCACTGTGTCTCTGTTCCGGTTTTCGAAACTGCAGATATTATTTCTGCGGTTTCCCGGGGATTCTTTGTTTCAGGAATCCGTGAATTCATTGAAAATTCTCAAAAGGATTTGATTAAGGCGCTTTTCGAAGCTTCTAGTGGTCTTTTGTCTTCCGTTTCGGATGAAGAGATTTCTTTGGAATCAGTGGAAAAATTCCTGCTCGCCAAGAATTCTGATTCTGCTTTCGGGAAGGATACAATTTCTGCCTGGTTCGATTCTCATGTAAAAGATAATCTGACTGTTATTCTTTGCGATAAGTTCTCGACTGAAGACACGGAAGCGGAAATTATTATTAAAATGCTTAATCTTTACAAAGCTGTTCTCTGTTTGGCTGCAGATAAAGATTTTGTGCCTGCCGAGAAACAATTGACTATTTTCCAGAATTCCTTGAAATTCGCAGAGGACTACTGGGTTACGAAAAAGATGCAAGGTTTTCTTGATTCTTGGATTGAGAAAATTAACGCGCAGAAAGATTTGATGGAAGAAATTTCTGCGCTGTGATTTTTTAGGCTGGGTTTGAATCTAGCTTAGGAATTTCTCTAGGCTAGATTTTCTGTAGGATGGCAGGCAGTCGGGGACGCAGGCAGTGATCCTGTTTTAGGCTGTCTGCCTTTTGCCTAACTGCCTGGACCATTTTTCAGGGCCCTCCACCCCTCCCCCATGGGGCCCTAACCGCTATTTTATCTCCACACTTTACCTTATCTATGTTTCTTACCTTATCTATATCTATTTCATATCTCTATGGGGGAGATTAAAAAGTTAAAGTCTAGCTAAAAAAGACTAAAATTAGTAAAAATTGAATTAAAATCTAAATTTAAAGTAGGGGTATATATGTAAGAAAGAGGTTCAGCTATAGAATAACCCTTATATAGATATATTACCCTAGATAGATATAATACCCTTATGTATGATGGTAGTAGATCATACATAGGCTAGGTAAGGTAGGGAGATTAGGTAATATATCTATGTTAGGTAGCTCCCATGCACGCATGGGGCAGGGGCAGGGCATAGGGCGGGCCGGGGTTGACCTCAGGCAGTTAGTCCTGTAGGATGGCATCCTGGCGGGTCAATAGGCGCACTGCCTACCATCCTGCCCCTATAGGCCGTAACCGATCAAATTAACCACTGAAAGAGAGAAACAATCATGGAATCCCAAGAAAATATAATCCTTAGTCTTGAAGCTAGGTTGGAAATGAACAATCTATTCAGGCTAAAGTGGTCTGAATCCTGCGCCGAGTTAAGGCTTGCAAAATCCCAGACTTGGGAAAATTCCGGAAAATTCTGCCCTAAAGCAGAATGGCCAAAGTTTCAGGTTAGAATGGTAATTGAGGCAGAGAACAAAGTTAGCTACTGGGATAAGCTTAGCAAGGAAGTCTTTAAATACTATCCGCATGCGGCAGAGTTTGATAAGTTGTAATACTTAACCTAAAGTGAAAGAGAAAGAATCATGAATAATACCCAAGAATTTAACATCCCTCAGTCCCCAAATGATAAGCCGAGAGAAATTATTAAGGTAAAAATCTCAGACTTCCTTGAGTTTTACGGGGATCGGTTACATCGGGCATTATGCATACAATTCATGGTATTTATTGGAAATAAGATTGATTTATCCGTAGCTATAATCAACCTTAAGGGTCAACCAAGGGGGGATAATCCTATGCATACTTGGCTCATGGATTATTATAAACCGGAACATAAGGCTAAACATTTCCAAGAATACTTGAAATCAGCATATATTTATAGCTATGCAAAGCATTCCACCGCAGTTAAAAATAAGGTAGGCACTAGTTATCTAGCTTCAATAGATGATACAGGAAGCAAGCATAGGGAAGATTTTATAAATTCCTACCTTATTCCCCTAACCCAGTCCCCAAAAACGGATATTGTAGAGCTAGAAGTTTGGGATATAGCTCAGCTCGATCTGCAAAACTAGTAACTCTTAACTCCCAGTCCCTATCATGAAATACTCTGATATTGAAGCATTCTGGTTTTGCCTTGATTCACCCATACAGATACCTTGTGAGTTTGAGCCCGTACAGTTTTTAGCCGATCAGATATATAGCCCTCTAACCCCACTATGGGAGTTCAAACCAGAGTTAATTAAAGCCTATATATGGTTTACTGTAGGTAATGAAGATGGCGCAAGATTCTTCCTTCATGGGCATTGAATCTATCCCATAACCCCGAATTCTTTAATTGCCATTAACCTAATGATGGCAATTGAGGCAATTCTGCCTAGTTAGCGAAAGAATCATTATGTATTTCCAGTCTGAAATTCCCTCTAATCGGATCAACACTGGCACTAAGGAAGATCCTATTATCATCACTGTTCGGGCATACGAGGACAACCGGCAAAAATCTGCCTCTGCCTATCGCCTAGCATCGAATCGTGAATGGAATTCCCGATACGATAATGGCAAGACTGCTAGGAAGCGCAGGAATCAAGCTAAGCGGGCATAAGCCTAGACCTAGCCTAGAATAACCCAAGACCCAGAAATTTCTGGGTTTTTTCGTTTCTAGACCTAGACCTAGACCTAGACCTAGACCTAGACCTAGACCTAGACGGCCCTCCGATCTAGTGATATTTATCTCTCTTTCCACCTAATCTTCCAATATCCATCTATGAAAATAATCTCTTATCGTTGGCCTTATAAAGCCGAGTTCCAAGGTAAGACCCTAATTGCCTATTCTCCAAAAAGACCTAACTCTTGCAAGGGTTGTCATTTGGAATTTAATCTAAGTTTCGATGAATGCTATAAGCTAGCGGAACTATTAGAAGGAATGCCTACCTGCGCTTCCATGAAAGCCATAAAGCATCCGACAGCTAGTAATTATATCTGGTTAGCAGAGGAAAAAATTCAAGGCATATCTCAGAATCAAGAGAATCCTAAATCTTCCCAAGCCTCACAATCCCCTAAAACCTAATCTTATGACTGCCTCAAAAACCCCCAAGACCGAAAAGACTTATCGTCCATATCTTACCGAGCCGGAGATCACATATCTCCAAAATCTTCTCTTCTCTCAAAAAGAAGATAGTCAAGACCTGAAACTTATCAATTCCTCAGTCCTGCTTAAACTCCGAAAGCTAACATGGTCAATCTCTGAAGGTATAGCTAAACCGGCCTCAGTTTCTCCCCAATTAACAAAGGTAGAGATGCTTAACTCCCTATATGAAAAAGGAGAACTAGATATAAATTCTCTTAACCTTGAGGATAAAATGACCATGTTTGAATATAGGGAAAAGCATAAGCTTATCACCGCAGAGGAGCGGAAAGTATATCTTACATTCTTGATCTAAGACTAAAGGAGAATATCGTGGCAGAAGCTATTAAATTTCCACTCTTAACATACACAAAATTTAACCCAGCTACAGGAGAAGCTACAAATATTACTATACTCCCAAAAGTATCAGACTACTTTAATCTTCCATCTTGTGTAGGTTGCATCTTTCATAAAGATGTTAAAGGCTGCAATAGATTTAGAGATAGTCTAGCTAATTCAGTAAACACAGAGACAAGGAAACTACACTTATGCCACCTTAACGGACTAGTGTTTACTGAATTCCATGAAACTGGACTAGAACCTCAAAAACCTAACTCTATCCCATGCCAACCGTTTAAATATATCTGAAAGTATCCACATGTATATCTCACCTGAAGTATTAGTTATTATCACATCAAGCCTTATAAGCTTTATATTTGCTACCATAGCCTGCTGGAAGCTAGATTTATTCGAACCAGATAACTCTGGAATTTCAACTGCCATGATAATTCTCATGTACTCTCTTATGTGGGTAATCCCAACACTAGTAACTATTATTTTTTATCTTCTCCACAAGGACTAGTCATGACTAACCAAAAATCTGATAAATCCTCAAAATTCTATGATGAACCTTATCTTTCCAAGAAAGAGACAATCTTCTGGTCCTTATTCTGTATAATTATCTCCTGGATTCCAGAATTTACAGTTATAACTCTTATCTCTCTAGTCCTAGGATATCTAGCAGGAATAGGTTTTTAGCCGATCTCCGATCTCATATCTTTCTTTAACCCTTGAAAGCTTGCCATGAAATATATCTGCCCCTTGTCCTCAATCGAGGTTGAAACAAACTATTTCTCTAACCTCTCCACTTCCTCAAGGGAACTGCTTCATCCAATATTCTATCTTCCTCAAAAAACTCTCTTAGCCCAAACAGCTAACTTTGCAAAGGGTAATTTTTCAGACACAGAAACCTATCTCCTATTCCTAGCCCTGCTAAGGTCTTCCAAGCTTATCCATTTTAGATCCTCTGCTTTCCCATCAGATGATACAATTTCCACCATATATAACAGCTATGAGAAACTGATAAAAATTCTCATAAGGATCTCCACAGTTCCAGAGGTGGAAAAAATCTTCCCTGTAATTTCCATAAATCCGGACACCAAAGACTTAACCCATGCTCCGGTTTGGATCTCCCTGTGGGAAGATTCTTACAAAAAATGGACTGAAGGATATAAATTCTCCTCTAACTTTAAGGAACTCGATATACGAGAACGAGCCTTAGAAAGAATGATAAGGAATCCTCATAACAAACCTACAGATTATATCTCTCAGGTAGCTTCATGGGCCGCAATGGCTGGGGCTTTTCCCACATTTAACCTAGAACACCCTAAAACTAAAAAGACCATAACCCTAGCTGATTACTGGGTAGAGCTGATTAAAAACTCAGTCCATCCATTAAAAGTATGGGATATTCCAGAGAAGGATCTCAAAGAGCTTAGAGAACATTGCTGGGAAAAGATTGAGCCCGGAACTTTATTTTCTAAAGCCCTATTCTCTGCAATTGAACAAGCAGTAGAATCTCAGAAAAATTGGAAAGGTCTTGGAGATATAAATGTAGCCACTAATTTTAAAATCCTATCTCAGTCTGAGTCTTCTGCAACAGTAGAGGTTAAAAACCTGACTGCAATTGCAGCGGCCGCACCAGATAAGGAACCAAAGAGAGAAGATTATATCAAAAACATAGATTATCTTAGAGCTAAGCTTGCATGGCAGCAAGCAGCTAAAAGTAATTAACCTTTTCCGTCTCCCGTCTCCCGTCTCCGGCCCTCCTAGAAAGTTTTAATCATGACTTCAACTAACTCTCCCAAGAAAAAATCTTATACTTTTCTTCCTAAGCATCTTAGGCCTACCCCAAGAAATATTCCTGACTCAAACCCAGATCCAAAAAGACTTAGTCCTTCATCAGAACTCCAGCTATCTCTTTTCCAAATAGTCTTTGACCATAATGTATCTGCACAAACATTAGTTGTGGAAAACTCTTCCAAAAAGCTTATCAATGCAGAACGATCTGGACCAAAGATTGAGGGTAAAAGCCTGGTTTCTGTAATGGCAACACATTGGAGACTTAGCGAAGAGCTAGAAAATGCTTGCGGAAAACAAGGTGTATTTATCTTAAAAGTTTGGACTAGAGAGCATTATCTTGCAGCCCCAAAAGCTAACCTTAAATCAGGTAAGTTTGTAACTCATACCGGAGGACAACAATCCTGGTCTGATTATATGTTTCTAGATGGAATCCCTTATAAGATCCGAGAAAAGAAAGCACCTTATGATCCAGAAAATAAATCTCCCTCTGTAATTCTTTCTTTCCGTAAGCATCCGGCGCTTCCAATAGGGTATGTGTTAGTCAAAAGCTATACATTCTCTGGAAACACAATTTGATAATTGCCCCTTAACCTTAACTTTTACCAATCATGGCCACTTACTCTAAAGATCATCTTGCAGCCTTGCTTTCTAAGCTTGGAACCAAAAACGTAGACAATCCTTTTAAGCAGGAAACACCTAAGCCGGAAAAATCTCTGGCCTCAGTAACTCCTATTCCTGAAAATTCTATCCAAGTTCTGGATAAATACGGTAATACAATTACCCTTAATGAGAAACAATCAACCGCAGTTTCTTATGCTGCTGCCGGAAAATCCTTTGTCCTAATCGGTGCAGCAGGTACAGGTAAAACTACTTGTCAGGGTGCATCTGTTCAAGCCATTATTCAAAATGGCCATGCAAGAATCCTTACAGATGTTTTTGGTCATAAGCATCTAAAGAAAGGTGCCCCAGGAATTGCTATTGTTGCTTTCACTAGGCGAGCAGTTAATAACATCAAGAAAGCTCTTCCAGAACACCTTAAAGATTGTTGCATGACTATTCATAAGCTTTTGCAATATTCTCCTGTGAAGGAAGATTATGAGACAGCGGACGGAGAGACTAAAACAAAAATGACTTTCCAGCCAACATATACGGCAGATAATCCTTTGCCGCCTTCTCTTCAGTGGATTATCTATGAAGAATCTTCAATGGTAGGAACTGACTTGTATAAGCGAGTCCAAGAAGCCATGCCTCATATTCATAGAGAAATCTTTCTTGGAGACTTGCAACAGCTTCCACCAGTTTTTGGTCCTGCAGTTCTAGGCTTTAAGCTTCTAGATTTGCCATGCGTAGAACTCACAGAAGTTTATCGTCAGGCTTTGGAATCTCCTATCCTGTCTCTAGCTTGGAAAGTTCTCAGAGGTGAAGATATGCCTCATTCCGAGTTCGATAATCTTTCTGTAGCTGGAAAACTTAAACTCCACGCATGGAAGAAAAAACTATCTGCGGAGGATGCGGTCACTCAGATTGCCCTATTCTTTAAGAAAGCTTACCAAGCTGGAACATATATTCCCAGCCGAGATATGATCCTAATGGCCCAGAATGTAAAATTTGGGACTCTGGAGCTTAATAAGTTCATAGCCACCTATATTGCCAAAGATACAGAATCTGAGGTTTTCGAGGTAGTCTCTGGAAGATTTAAACAATACTTCAGAGTAGGTGAGATTATCATGGTGGATAAGGAAGATGCTGAGATTGTAGATATCCAGCCTAATCCTAAGTACTTTGGTAAGCCTGCACAACCCTCATCAAAACAACTAAACTATTGGGGACAACTAGCAGAAGATCATGTGGAAACTTCACTAACCCAAGAAGCAGATTTTGAACTATCTGCAGATGATATTGATTCCCTGCTGGCAAAAGTGGAAGCTATGGGTGGAGATTCTGAAGAGAGAGTTAACCAAGCTTCCCACGTAATCCGAGTCAGGTATCCAGACAGAGATTATGAAGAAGATATTTCAGATTCCGGATCAATAAATGCAATTCTTCTAGGCTATGCTCTAACTGTGCATAAGGCGCAAGGCTCAGAATGGGAGAATGTATTCTTTGTTTCTCATGGGTCTAATGGAAGAATGCTTCAACGAGAACTTCTATATACTGCAGTAACTCGGGCTAAGGATTCTCTATATGTAGTCTGTGAACCTGATATGCTGCAAAAAGCAGTAAAGTCTCAGATTATTAAGGGTAACACCTTGGCAGAGAAAGCAGAATTCTTTAAGGGTAAGAAAGATAAGATAGCTGAAATGAATAATTAACTAAGCCGGCACGAGGGGGTTGACATGGCCTGCTGATCCCCTTATACTGCATTCATCGGTTAACGCTTTGCACCGATTCACAAAGCAAAGCAAACAAAACTTCTCTCTGGAAACTATCATGACTGAACAGATTAACATCAAGCCTGACCTGACCGATTCGCGGGAAATTAGCTTCCGTTTCCGCAAGGATAAGCTGGGCGCAAAACGTGAAGCTATTTCTCTGGTTGTTGGAGTTCCTAGCGTTGCTGGCATTGTTACCATCCTGCAAGAAAAGGATTCTGATCCTAAGGCTGCAAAAGCTTGGGAACTGATCCAAGAAGCTTTGCTGGATAAGATTTTTGCAGCAGGTCAAGCCATTATCGGTGACGATGAAAAGGCACAGCTGACTTCGCAAAACTTCCCGATTGATAAGCTTACCTGGGAAGCTATTGCCAACCAACCTAAGGCTGATCGTCGTGTTGCAATTCCTGAAGAATTGTGGGCAGAGTTCAATCAGGAATACATTAAGGTTATGCCCGGCCTTACTGGAAAGACTGATGCTCAAGTTAGCTTGGCAGCTCAAGTCTTTATCAAGAAGCTGGTTCCGGCCCGTGGAGATGTTAAGGCTTTGACTACTCTGCAAAGCCAACTGGCAATCTTTAGCTCTTCTCCTCGTGCAGAAGAATTTGAAGATATTATCGGTTTCCTGAGCCGTCGTGTAGATACTTACATGGCTGAAGCTAAGGGCACTGATCTGGGCGCTCTGTAATAAGTCCACAAGACTTAACCAAGAAGGAACCTCAAAAGGGTTCCTTTTTTATTGCCTGTTGATTATAGGTAAGAGGGTTAAATTTTAACTACCCAAAACCATTTTACCTATGACCTGTCATGCAAAATACTCCAGACCATCCACCATATTCTTTAGTATGGAAAACAATAAAGAAGGCAGGATCTGTAGATATACAGGCTGACCCTAAGATTCATAAAAGAATTAAAAAAGCAGTTATTAAGAAGAAAAACGAGGATCTTATCTATGCCATGAACCTAAGAGATCAGGCGCAGTATTCTAAGCTTGTAATATCTTCAGCCGGCTGGATATTATCTTTTAGGCTTAAAACATTCACCATAGACCTAATCCTAGAACGATCTCTAGGTAATCTGTAGAAAGAACTATCATGGACTCCAGAAAATATGATTCAGTAAGTGAGACTTTTACCATCTTTGGGGAAGTTGTAGCAGAAACCGAGAAAGCCATTCTATTTAAGCCGGCCCCAAAGATAGTCCAAGAAGCGTCCGGAGGTCATTGCTATAAGAATAACGATTACAAGCAAGAATGGTTTCCAAAGAAGCAAGTGGTAAATATTGATTATGGGTTTAAGGATGAAGAGAATCCGGATAACTCAGAACTCGGATTTATCATAGTCAAGGAATGGATTCTTTCAGTTAAAGGAATTGTCTAATGCAAGTAGAACTTTTGCAAGAAGAGATTGCCAAACTTGAAGAGCTTATGCTAGCAAAGCGCCCAGAAATGGGAGAAGCATTGGCAAGAATCCATCAAACTCTTCAGACATATCCAGAGAATGTAACTCTACTTAAGCCTGAAGAAGTTGGAATCGTGATCCGTAGCCTGACTGAGGTATCCCAGATTGAGCTAGTTAAACGAGCAGTCTCTAGCTCTAAAGGCACCAAAGCACTAAAAGCTCAGCTAGGTGGATTGTGATAAGTCTAAAAGCTAGAGTTGCTATAATGGCCCTAGCTAATAACTTATTCTCTCTTGACCTAAAAAAGTTCTCAGATTGGCTAGGACTAGACTTTGTAAAGCCATATGAGGGCAAGACAAACAAGATCAGAAAAGAATTAGTTTTAGCTATACTTGAGCAAGCGCCAGATGAATGGTATTCTAGAGATTGGGTAACAGTATGTCAGAACCTGATATGGATTTCGAGTCTTTCCTCAACGGAACAGTTGAACCTAGCAAAGGAAATTGGTCAGAACCAGGATATGAAGGATCAATTGATTACCGGATTCGGCAATTATCCTACTCAGGTCTTGAGACATTCCACACCTGCCCAAGAAAATTTGAACTCTACAGAAAGCGTGCAAAAGCCTCAGCAGAGTCAATCGAATCTTCAATTACATTCAGCTTTGGCCATGTTGTTGGACAAGGCATCCAAGAAGCCCTAAAAGGAACAAGCTATGAACAATTCTTGTTTATGGCCATGCTTACTTGGAAACCGCCTCTATTTGCAAAAGATGAGAAACGGAATAAATCTTTTTGGTTAGCATTGCAGGCAGTTAAAAAGTTTTATGCTTTAAGATCAACTTTGCTAGAGGACTATGAGCTAGTTTACTATAATGGGAAACCATCTTGTGAGCTTTCAGCTTGTGTAATTCTTCCAGATGGATTTAGGTATAGGCTATACATTGACGCGGTTTTGAGGAATATAAAAACATCGGAGGTTATGGTCCTTGAGTGTAAGACCACAGGATCTAGAAGCCTAAACCCAGCGATGTATAAGAATTCTAATCAAGGAGTAGGCTATGCAATTATTATTGACAGCTTGTTTCCTGGTCTAGGTTCTTATCAAGTTCTATATCTTCCATATTCAACTGCAACAGAGACATTCACACCTTTTCCATTCTTCAAGACAAACCTAGACCGAGCTTTGTGGCTTAACGATCTGATCACAGATATTAGAGTTATCCAGATATATGAGGAAAACTCTGTGTATCCTAGGCGAGGTGGATCTTGTTTTAACTACAATAGAGAGTGTGAGTTTTTTAACACTTGTGACATGAGTAACTCATACCTTGTCAAACCTTGCAGTGAAGAGCACGAAGATAAAACTACCTACGATATCTACATCGATTTTGAGACTTTAGTGGCAGCCCAGTTAGGAGATTCAGAATGAAACTTTCAGTCAAGTCAGCTAGCAAGAGTCATAAGGTTCTGTTATTCGGTCCTCCTAAGTGTGGAAAGACAGAACTAGCTGGGCGCCTAGCAGAACGATTCAATCTCAAATGGATTGATATGGAATCTGGAGTAGATACTCTACTTAAGCTTCCAGAAGAGTGGAAAGAAAAGATTGAAGTTATCTCTCTTCCAGATAACCGATCCAATCCTATTGGCATTGAAACTTCACTGAAGCTTATCAAAGGTGGTAAGTTAGATATTTGTGAATCTCATGGCCGGGTTGGATGTGCTATCTGTCGCAAGGAAGAAGCTTCATTCATCACTGATCTAGATATGTCAGTTGCAGATCCTGATACAATCTGGGTTTTTGATTCTCTTACTCAGCTAACTAATTCAGCCATTAGTCAGATTACCAAGAACTGCTCTGATGATTATAAGATGCAGTTTGATGATTGGGGAAACCTAGGTAAGCTAATGGACATTTTCCTATCTCATGTGCAGACTTCAAAAGCAAACATAGTCTGTATCTCACATGAGTCTGAGGTAGAGCTTGAAGATGGCTCTATTAAGGTAGTCCCAACTGCAGGAACTAGAAACTTCTCAAGAAACACTGCGAAGTATTTTGATGAGGTTTACTACCTAACAGTTGAGAATGGTAAGCATAGGGTTGTGTCTTCAACTACTGCTAGGCCTAAAGTTCTAACTGGATCTAGGCATGGGATTAAGACTGAGCTTCAGGATTCACCTTCACTGATCCCAATTTTCACAGGTGAGATCAAAGCAGAAAATGTCATGACTGCTAATTCACCAGGATCTAATGCTTTGGCAAATCTTCTTAAAGGAGTTAAAAAGTGACTAATTATTTCTTCTCAGATGCTGAGATAAAGAAAGTTCTTGATCATAAACTGGGCATCAAGATTGTAGCTTTCTGCGGAAAGTCTGGAGTAGGTAAGGATTTTGGTGCGGATTTTGTGGTAAGCTACATGAGAAATTATACTTATATAAGATGCTACAAGGAATCTTTTGCAACTACGTTGAAGAAGGCTGCAAGCTCCCTTATACCAAGTATGGCTAGGTTAGATTTTTATAGTCAGGCAAAAAAGAATTTACCTGGGACAGAACTATTTGGAAAGACACCTAAAGAATTCTTGCAATTTCTGGGAACTGACCTTGTACGAAAACATCTTCACCCTGATTTTTGGGTTGCCTCTATGGCACAATCTCTAAAGGAACTGACCGGACATTCTTATGCAACAGTGGTAATTTCAGACCTACGATTCCAGAATGAATATGACTGGGTAATCAGTCAAGGTGGAATTATTATTCATGTAACCCGTGATGTGGAAGAAGTTGGTATTAAGGGCCATATTTCCGATGCAACGGATAATCTAGACTTTCATTGTAAGGAGAGAACTTTCCATGTAGACAACAACGACATTCCATACAAATACAAAGAAGCCGTATTAGAAATTGCTTCTAACTACCTCAAGAACTAATAGGATTACTAGGAATTATCATGGACATGAATAGCATTGAATCTCTGCTGAATGGCACTCTGGACGATCTGGCTGATAAGCCTAGCTGGTCTGTATTCCCTACTGGTGCCCATCTTTGCACACTGTCGATGGAACTGAAAACTGTTGAAGTTGCTGTCAAAGATCAAGCTGGGAATGCAACTGCTTCCAAGGTTAAGGCAACTGCAGTTAAGGTTTCTTTCAAGGCAATTCAGACTCTGGAACTCAAGAATCCGAGTGAAGATAAGCCACTGAATGCTGGTGATGCTAACTCTGTAGACTTGTTCTTCAATCATCCTTCTGAAGTTCTTTCCAAGAATGGTCAGGGAACTTTCAAGATGATTGCTGGGGTTCTTAATGAACGATTCGGACTCCGTAGCAATATGGATGTGATTAACCAGACCAAGGATATTGAGGTTGTTCTGGCATGTGTTAAGCGTGTTTACAAGGACAAGTCAACTGGTGAACTTCGCGAGAGCATGAACATTGAGCAGATTGCACTGGCTTAAATATTAGGCCATAGAGGATTGACTGTAGAATAACTATCTACCTTAGTCCTTTTTACCTAATATTTATTATCCCGGTATGGTGAAATAGGTAGACACATCGGACTTAAAATCCGCCGCTTTTAATTAAGCATACCAGTTCGAGTCTGGTTACCGGGACCACTCTGCCATTAGCTCAGTTGGATAGAGCAATTGCCTTCTAAGCAATAGGTCAGTAGTTCGAATCTACTATGGCAGGCCACTTTTACTAGGAGAGACCATGACACCTAATCAACAGAAGCAGAGAATTCTTAGCTACACCTTGTTCAGACTTATTGGAGGAAGAGTTAATTTATCCTTTGGTGATTGGTTAGCACTAGTTGATCCTAAAGTATCTGTGGAGTTAGAACTAGCAGAAGACAACAAAGATTTTAAGCTTGCACTAGCTATGAACCAGTATATAGATGCAGCCTATAATCTAGAGAACCAACTTAGAAAAGAGTTAGCAAGAATGAAAGAACACACACAAAGTCTGAAGAGTCCTAATACTCCAGATACAAAGTAACATTTCTTGGGCCGTTAATTCAAAGGTTAGAATAGACGACTCATAATCGTTCAATCTGGGTTCGAGTCCCAGGCGGCCTACCAATAACTTATAGGTGACTTATGTCCACAAAGCCTTCTAGCATTCTTAGCTTTTATGCCCTTGGCAAACTACTTGGGGTTAAAGTCTCAAGAGAGTATCCTGAACTGTCTCCTAAATTGCAGGAAAAGCTCAGAATCTTTGAAGCTGCAAGACTGGATCTTGTAAAGCATATTAGCGAAGAATTGCAGGAACATCATGGCCGGAATGGACTTTAAAGCTCTAGCTGCTAGAGTAGCAGAATTAAAAAAACAAGCACAGCCCTCTAGTCTAGATGTAAAGTCTAGTCAGAGGGTTTTCTTTCTTGGATCTCCAGAAGATCAAGGATACCTTTTTGCACTAAAGCAGTGTCTTAAGGGATGGACTTGTGATTTTTCTCTGGCTGCCTATGCTGGAAATAGTGGCTTCACTAGCTTTATGATGTTCCTGAAAAATAAGGGATATTCTAAAGTTATCTCAACTAGATCTGATCTCCTAGCCGATCTGGTTAACCTAGAAGGAAACCTAGGAGATATAACCCCATCTATAAATAACTATGCTGGATCTTTATTCACTCGATCTGGCATGGAAGTTTTATTTGTAGATCCTTTACCACAGATGAGGTCAAAGTCTTATGGAAGATTCCTCACAGAAAGATTTATCAGCAAGTTCACTGAAGAATCCAAATGGGATAATCCAACCAAGTTTAATTGGTCTCTTGTACAGACTGAGCGGGAGTTGGTGGAGTTTCTAGATCTTGCAGATAGAAGTATTCTTGCTTCAACTGACATTGAAACCAAGCGTCACAATCTTGCTATTGATTGTTTTTCCTATACATTCTATTATATTCTGCAGGATGGCCTTAAAAAGACTGTAGAATCCAAGACATTGGTAATAGAGTTAAAGGATGAATGGTCATATGAGGCAATGCGTAGGCTTGGAAACACTAAAGTCTCCAAGATTCTACAAAATGGTAAATACGATAACGCATACTACCTTAGGTTTAACTGCCCGATCCGTAACTGGTTTTGGGACACAGCACACTTCTTCCATGCTTGGCTATCAGAAATGCCAAAGGATCTAGGATTCCTAAATGCATTCTTTCTGAGGAATGTTATTTATTGGAAAGACTTATCCGAGTCAGGAGATAGGCAAGATTACCTAAGGTATAATGCATTAGATTCTTGGGCAACTGGAAACATTATGATGCAGATGTTACTAGAAGCTCCAGCCTGGGCAAAGAAAAACTACTTCCTAAAATTCCCAAAAGTATTCCCATCATTATTATCCGAGATGACTGGAATTCCTAGGGATCAGGAAAAGCTTAAGCATGAAAGAGCTATAGCACTAGAGGCAGAGGAAAAAGCTCTTACAGTTCTTAGGACAATGGTAGGTAACTCAGAGTTTAAGCCTACTAGCCATGTACATGTTAAAAAACTAATGTGTATCATGGGAGCCCCAGAACTATCTGATTCCTCGGATGAAAAAACTCTGAAAAGATTCGCATTCAAGCATCCATTAAACGCCTTAGTTGTTGAACAGATTCTCAAAGTACGAGGACTGTCTAAACTTCAGGGTACATACCTTAGGACTGATGAGGATGGAAAATTCAAGAAAGATGGAAGTCTCGAAGGAGGAAGTAAAGACTATAAAGGAACAATACTCTATAGTCTTAACCCTCACGGAACTGACACCGGACGGAACTCTTCCAAAGAATCAGCCTTCTGGTGCGGATTTAACATTCAAAATATCCCTAGTGGGCCATCAGCGCCTAAAAGAACAATTATCAGTCCACCTGGGTTTTTGTTTGCAGAAGCTGATCTTGAACAAGCAGAGTCAAGAGATACAGCATATATATCAGGAGACTCAAACCTTATTGAAGCTGTGTCAGATAATGATGGAGACTTCCATTCATACAACGCATCACGTTTCTTTGGTGTCCCATACGAGGATATATTCGATAGAGCTACAAAGAAAAAGTTAAGGAAAGACTTGAGAGACCTAGGAAAACCAATTAACCACGGAGCTAACTACAATATGGGTCCGGAAGTGTTAATTGATTCCATGGGATTAAAGAAAGTGTTTGAAGCTGGCAAGGCCCTCAAACTCCCTTTCACAAATCCTTTGGCTATTACAGAATCTCTTCTTGTCACATTTCATAAAACTTATCCGAGCCTAAAAGGTCAGACAGTAATTAAGAACTCAGATGTAGCAAACTACTTTGGACTCCATGGAATATCTTATAAATTTTACGCTCCAGGAACTTACTATGCTTGGGTTGCGGACTCAGTTAGAACTAGTAGTAAATTGGTTTCTAGAGCATACCATCATACTGCTTTTAATCTTTCTAGGTTTCCAGATATTCAAGCCTACACACAAGAGGGTGACTGGACTAGATATTGCTTCGGGGACCCTGTTAATAATAAACTTAGTCTTAATAGCTATGTTGCACATTGTCCCTCTTCCCTGAATGCTAGAACTCTTGATGAAGCATTTGAGGAGGTGTTCTGGAAAGTAGCACTAGGTAATAAAGATTTTAGACTATACGCACAAATTCATGATTCAATCTTGCACGGATTCAGAGAAGGAAGAGAAGATCTCTCATATAGGGTTAAAGAACTTATGGAGATTCCTATCACTCTCACAGATATATCTGGGGTTACAAGAACATTCACAGTTCCAGCTGCAATCAAAGCAGGTAAATCTGGAAAAGGCGCAAAATCTTGGGCTGAAACAGAATGACTAATACTAGAAAATTCATTGCAGAAGTCACAGAATACCATATCGGAAAAGCCGATCTTTTGAATGTGACTACATACACTGACCCAGAAAATAAGCCTCAGGTTATAATCATAGCCAGAGGTAAAGAACTGGAAAACCTTAAACAGGTAATCTCTAAATCATTAAACTGCTGGGATAAAGCTCCAGCCAGCCTTAAAGAACTTGCGGATATTCTTTGCCATGGCAAGATCCTGCAAGACTACCATCTTCTAGAATAGATAAAGCCATGACATTTATTTCTTCCTTTATGTCCGTCTTTGAGGAAATGGAACCTCCGGCAAATATAACTAGGTGGGCTGGTTTATCTGCTGTAAGTGTTATGCTAGGAAGAAACTTCTACTTCCGTCATGGAACATCTGTCATAAACCCAAACATGTACGTGATGTTCCTAGGAAGCTCTGGGACTAGAAAATCCACTCCAATTAAATATGCGAAAAAAGTACTAAAGTTAGCAGGCATTGAACACATAGCTGCAGAGAGAACTTCTAAAGAAAAGTTCATAATGGACCTAGCTGGAGTGATAGAAGGAGAAGAGTCTAGAATCGTAAAGGATCTTAACTCCTTCCTAAACAGCACAGGTAACATAACTGAGAGTTCTTCTCCGGCAGAATGTTTTATAGCTGCAGATGAGGCTAATGACTTTCTAGGTCAAGGTAACCTAGAGTTCTTGTCTCTTCTAGGCTCATTGTGGGATTTTGATGGATGGTATGAACAAAAATTTAAGAACTCAAAAGCTGTGAAAGTCTGGAATCCCACAATCAATATGCTAACTGGAAATACTCCGGCAGGATTCGCTGCTGCCTTTCCTCCAGAAGCTTTAGGTCAAGGATTCTTTTCTAGACTTTTACTTATTCATGCTGAACCTTCTGGAAGAAAGATAGCATTCCCACCTCCAGTTTCTGAAGAAACAACTTTGTCTCTAGCCAAAGACTTACTAGAGCTAAAGATGCAGATAACTGGAGAGGCTCAGCTAACAACGGAAGCCAAAAAACTAGTAGATCACATATACCAAAACTACCCCAAAGTAGCAGATGTGAGATTCGATTCCTATGCTACTAGAAGATTAACCCACCTTATTAAGTTATGCCTAGTTGTGGCAGCTTACAATGGTGCAATAAATATAACTGAGGAACATATCTATGAAGCGAACACCATACTAGCTGCAGCAGAATTTTACATGCCTAAGGCTATGGGAGAATTTGGCAAGGCTAAGAACTCTGATGTATCTCATAAGATAATTACACATCTTGAGATGGCAGAGTTTCCAGTCTCCCCTGAAGAACTATGGCAACAAGTATCTTCAGATCTGGATTCTATGAAAGGCCTAGTAGAGATTATGCAAAAACTTATCTCAGCTGGAAAAGTCATAAAGATTCAGGAGGGCCCTCATGTAGGCAAGTTGTTACCCAAACGCTCTTATAGGGACTTATCTAAGTTACCTGGAGTTGATCTTAGTTATCTCACACCGGAAGAAAAAAGGAATTTCACATGACTGATAAGATTGATAATACCGCTGCCGCAGTTCCAGAAAACTTGATTCAATTCATGAATCATCCTAATGCAAGTAGCTGGGTAAAGATTCCTGGGGATAAGTTTCAGGAGGTCGTTAGGTATGATGTATTCGTAGCACTCTTGTTTAAACAAGAAGCTACTAGGCAAATGCTAGATCATGCACGGGCTGGAATTTGTGAGGAGGCAGGAGAACTTTCTTCTGTTATTAAGCGCAATGTGGTATATGGCCAAGCACTTACAGATCCGATGAAGGAAGACGGAAAGCCTTTGCTTACTCATATCATTGAAGAGCTTGGAGATATTAGGTTTTTCATGCAGGCAGTTCAAAATATGTATGGAATTCCTGAACAAGCAATTCTGCAGCATAATGCTAACAAGCTAGCTGCTAGATATAACCAACTCATGTATAGTGATGTTGCTGCAATCACTAGACTTGATAAAGATACTGGCCCAGTTGCAGCAGGTTAAGTTTAGTTTACTAAGGAAATATCATGTCTAACATGTCAATCCCTCCAACTATTACCATGTCCACCTCACAAGGTGTAGGCAATGTTTCAGTAGTGACTGCAGGTGGACTTATCCCAGGCTGGGTAAGTGGAGATCCGTCCGGTCTAGCTATTTCTGGATCAGTTAATACGTTATTTGACCTAGGTCCTAACTGGGCAGATTATTCAACATTTGTAGTAGGAGTGCATGCAGCTAATGCTACTACCGCTACAGGTGCAATGGCTATACATAATTGTGATACATCAAATCCTACATTTAATATCAGGACTAGAGCTATTGATGCTTCGCAAAGTGGAACTACCCCAGCTATTATTAGCTCTCTGACTCCAGCCACTAATGCACTAAATTATACCATCTGCCATATTCGGGCAAGATATGTAATGGTGGTTGTAACCAATGCAGATGTAGCTTTGCCATTCTCTGCAGATTCTTATGTAACACTGACAATGAAAGCCTAACAGCTTGAAGGAAAAATCTTCAAGACCACTTGGAAATTCCAGACTAAACCTAGTGGCTATTCTGGAAGTTTTAGCTTATAGTCCTAGTGGAGTTACCATAACAGAGCTAGCTGCTAAAGCCGGTGTAACTTATGGAACAGCTCAAGCTTGGATAAAGGCTCTCCACCAGTCTTGGCTACCTGAAAATATTCGAAGAAAGACAGTATACATATCTAGCTATGCACTGTCTCTTCACTTTTGGGTTCCTAGATACTCTTTAGGAATTGAACCAGATGCAGTAAAGCCTAAAACAAACAAGACAGTCTACATGGCTGAATACAAAGATAGAAAGCTTAGAGAGAAACTCTCCGCAGCTAAAGTTAAATCTAAGAAAGGTTAATCATGTCAGAACTTAATAAAAGTATTATTCTTTATCATGCAAATTGTGCAGATGGTTTTGGCTCAGCTTGGCTTTTTGAACTAGATAGAGCAGCAAAACAAAGTAACACTCAAAGGATTTATAAGGAGGTTCAGTATGGGATGAAAAACTTCTCAGATATCTTAGCTCTTTGCAATTTTTATGATAATGTTTATATCCTAGACTTCTCTTTTACAAAGGACCAGATTATCTCCATTTGCTCAGAAGTATATCCAGGACAAGTTACTCTTTTAGACCATCATGAGACAGCAGTTAAAAATCTAAACTGGTATAACTCAATTTGGCCAGAAAACTATTACCAAAAAATCAATAATAATTATTCAGGGGTTGGCCAGGTAGCAGATTATTTTGGCATTGACCTAGAAGATTATCCTCTTGCAAGATATATTCAAGATAGGGATCTTTGGAGATTTATGTTGCCATGCTCTAAAGAGATCAATGCAGTTATTGGAGCAACTGAAAAGACTTTTGAAACCTACAGTGGATTGAATGCTAATCTACTTAATAATTTCGAGGAGGTAGTTTTTGCAGGAGGTTATCTACTAGCCCAGCAGAAGTTGCATGTGAACTCAGTTGTGGAGATGGCTAGAGTTTGTCTAATCTCCACTCCTACTGGAACTTATAAGGGTCTTATCTGCAACTGCCCAGGATTTTACTCTTCCGAAGTAGGTAACGAACTGGCAAAGATTTCTGGAACATTTGGGGCTACCTTCCAATTCTTAAAGGATGGAAAGACCCAAGTTAGTCTTCGCTCTATTGGAGACTTTAATGTAGCTAGCATAGCTGCAGCATTTGGTGGAGGTGGTCATAAGAATGCTGCAGGTTTTGTAATGACAGAACCACAGACAACAGATACTGTAACTTTCTTCACAGGAGTTCCAAATGAGAAACCAGCCAAATTCAGGTAACATCATTGTCAAGCCTTCAGAAGTAACAGAAGGTTTTGATAAAACTTCAATGTCGGATGCAGAACTATTCGGATTCGTAACTAGGAAAGAACTTCATAAGCCTTTCACAGGACGAATAGGTAGGATAGAGATGTTTCCAGATAACATCTATGATCTGCAGGTAGAGGCTAGTCACCATCTAGACCTAAGCCTATATATGCAGCAAGTAGATGATAGTGATTTCTACATCCGACTTGCTAACATTGCAGCATTTTTAGGAATTCTTTTAGACGGAGATTATTCCAAGGAAGACCTAGAAAGACTTGTAGATATCATGATCAGGAAACTTAGAGACAGACGCACGATTGTAGTCTAGCTCCATCCAGACAAAAAGAAACCCCACCTGGTTAATTCCAGAGTGGGGTTTTTTATCGCCTAGACTTTTTAACTTCCGCCCATAGCCAACTGCATCTTGTACGCGAATGGGCTAGTTAAAGATGTTGCAATCTTATCAGCTTGGGACTGATTAGCATTCTTATAAATATTTATCATCCATTTATTAAACTCCGTTTGGTTACCACCGTTTTTCACAAACTTAGCTGCGAAATCTTCCACCTGAGACAGGCTAGGTTCATTGCCTTGAATAAGTGTGGACTTGATATCTTCAGCTAAACTTTGTTGTCTAGTATGCTTTATAGACTCGTATTGAGTTGATCTATAAAGTGCATCTCGCATAGATCCTTCTGCTAGGGGTTTACCGCCAGCGATCCTCGCAAGAGTAGCAATGGAAAAAAGATCATTGCTATACATAAAATCCCCTTTAGCGCTTGTGCTATATACAGTGCCAGATGGTATTCCTTGAAGAGTTTGTGCAATACCAGCAAGAGGCCTACTGATAGTGTTATGCTCCATTCCCTGAAGGAAAGATTCCCAGCCGCCTCCATTAGCCATTTTTCCAAGAGTTTCATATGCATTCTTAAAGAAGTTAGTCCAGCCGCCAACAGATGGAACTTCCATTAACGAGGTAGGAAGTATAGTCAATTGCCTTGGATTGATATCACCACGAGAATAAATATTAGTTCTAGACACTAATGAAGGAAGTCCATACAGGAATAAATCTCCTAAATTTTTACCAAGAGTTCCATAGGTCTTGTCATACAGATCAGTGTATTGTTGGTTTCCAGAGAACTTACCAACAATGCTAGTATTCATCCATTGAAACCCTGGCATGGATTGTGCTCCATATAGAGTTCCTTGAAGGCCAGCTAGCATAGCTAAGTCCTTCTTAGTTCCTTCACCGACATACCTGAACAGATTCTGCATCAGATTAAATTGGTGAGACTGGAATAAACCTATAGCCTGACCTATTGGACCTTGAAAAACCCCAGGTCTTTGGGTAGCTAATACATTACCTTCAACTCTATTGACGAAAGTCTGAATATAAGATAATGCTTCCTTTGAGGTCATCTGACCTTGTTTCACTGCTTCATCTGTATATATCTCCATACTTCTTGCAGAGACAAATCTATTCATCTCCTCAAAAAGTTTATTGCCTGTTAATCTCTCCCCGGCCTCTGCTACCTTAGGAGCATTTTCAGAGAACAACGCCTTAGCCTTAGCAAACCCAGAAGCAAGTTTAGAGTTTAACTCTACTGAAGTCTCTGCACCCTTGAGTGTCAGATCATCAAGCATAGAGGCTAATTGCTCTAATTGGTCTTTGACAAAACCTTGCTCTTTATACCTAGTCATGATAGGTTTAGCAGGATCTCTAGCATCCTTGAACCAATCAGAATAGGCTTGGGCTATTACCTTATTTGGAGCCCTAATACTAGACTCCGTACCAGGTAACATTATCTTACCAAGGTCTCCAACTTTCTCAGCATCTCCAGCCTTGATGCCTGCAAAGACAGAGTTAAGCTCAGTAAACCTAAGTATCTGTGATCCTATGGCGTTATTAACACCATTAAGGAAGTCCCAGCCTAAGGTGAATAAAGCAAGTAGAGAATTAGAACCTCTGACAAACTTAGTCAATTCACCTACTGGAGCCTTATGATCTACCAAAGCTTTCATTGCTGCATCATAATAAGCAGGCTTTATTCCATACTTATCTAGTGCATCATTAATACTATCTAGTTCGGCCACAGACGGAGTCTTTGCAAAAGTCTCTTGGATAGCTCTATAGGCTTTGGAGAATGAGGTATCTAGGAGTTTATTACCTCTATACCACATTCCAGACTCTTCAATCTTAGAGATATCTAGAGCTGTGTTTATCTGATCATAGAATGGATTCTTTGTAGTCCTTTTCAGAACTTCCACAGAACTTCCTAACTTAGAAGTAGACGAGGCAGAATACTGGTCTCCCATCTTAGTTAGTTGATCAAACACTGGTTCATAGTTAAGCTTAACACTTTCCCTGACCAGATTGTCTGATTTCCTATATAGACTCTGCATGAAATCTCCTAGGAATGTATTAACATCTGTCCTAGGTAAGAAGTCAGAAAACACACCTTTAGTGCCTAGTTCATGATCTAGATAAAGTTCGTTTAAGGCTTCAGTCTTATCATATAGGCCTCTAGCATCTTTATAGTCCTTAATATTCGCCTTGTTAATGATATTATATCTAGGTCCTAATTGTCTAACCTTATCCTCAAGAGCTGTTAACTTTTCTGCAGTTGCTGCAGTTAACACAGTCCTATGACCTTCTCCAGTTACAGAGTTATCTATAACAAAGGAGATATGAGGATACTTAGCTAGATCAGGTCTAACAGGCCTATATACAGGCTCATCAGGAATCTGAGTAAATTTCCCTCTGGCTGACTGGATCTGGGTAAAGCCTATGTGCTCATTATGGGAATGTTCCATATAAGCTTCTATAGCTTTAGCAGTAGCAGGATTGTTGATTTGAATCGCAGTATCACCAATGTGGTCTGAAATATCTTCTTCACCTTTGATTAAATCTTTCTTTAATCTAGAAGGTACAAGGAAGTTTTCTCCATCTTGGCTAAAGAATACATAAGGCTCTGTCTTTCTAGCCATCTGCTGGTTTATACCAATGAACTCTAGGCCGGCTTCCTTATTACCTGCCAGGGTACTTACATGGCCATAAAACTGTTCATCCAGAGACTTTCTCCTAGCATTCATGGTCTCCCGAATGGCATTACCTACTCTTTGGATCTTAGCTCCAATGGTTCCATAGTTAGCATCCTCAAAAGATAATGCTCCGCCCCCAGTACCAACTCTAGATGCAGAGTTAAGATCCTTATCTATGGTAATCTCTGGGAACTTTGCATAATGCTCTTCTAATACCTTAGCAACAGTATTAGATGAAGTGGCAGCATAAGCTTTCTCCATAGACTTGTAATGGATCAAGCCTTCATCAAATCCAGCCTTAGTCAGATCATTGCCAGCTTTAGCTGCGTACACAACCTTAACTGCTTGAGGCAGAAGATATGCATCTGGATAAGCTGCTACCTCTGAGGCAGGAAGACGTTTTGACAGATATGCTTTGAACTCATCATTATAAGATGCTCTAGCAAACATGCCAGCTTCCTCAGTTCCTTTAAAAGAACCATTAAGCCAGTCAACTCTAACATCTGCCATGCCTGCAGCTATATGGTCTCCATAACCCTTATATCTACCCTTAAGGATATTATCGCCAAGGAGTTTAGCTTGCACCTCATTAACTAGAGCCTTCTTAGACTCTCTGATAGTATTAGCCAGATCCAGAGTCTCACCTAGGGTAGAGGTAGTACCATCCATCCTACGGATAAGAATATCTGTCCTACCATCATTAAGCGCACGCTCTAAGACAGGTATATCCAGTTCATGAACTATGGCATTCTTAGGAATAGATACTACACCATTACCATGATTGGCCCATACATATCTATACTGCATAGCAGTAAGAGCTTCCTGAGGATTCTTTTCTATGAGATCCAAAGGATTAAAGACAGAATCTTTTGTTAGCTTAAATCCTTGCTTGCTTGCAGCAGATATAATCTGTTCAGGTGAGGTATGAATATCTCCTAGATGCTTAAGGACATTCGGAGCAGTAAAGATTTGGCCAGCCTCTTCTCCAGCTACTTGGAAATATCTAGAAGATACAAGTCTATCTGCAACTTCATCTATGTCAGCTTTGCCAGCTTTTACTGCTGACATTAAAGCATCAGAAGCTCTTTCAACTTCAGTATATACATGAGTAGGAGATACAGTTAAAGCACCTGCAAATGTATTAAAATAGGTATCAGAATATCCAGGCTTAAGAGTTCTATCCAGATTACGTTCTGGAGAGATAACATCAGCAAAGAAATTACCTATTGGTTGATCTCCAGCAAGGGTGCGAATTGACCTACGAGTATCATTAAGCACACTCTCTACCTTATTCATATACAGTTGTACATGAGCTGGATTAGTGATAGAAGTGCCAGTTGGAGTAACTATAGGATTTACAGTTTGCTCCAGATTATGCATTGAGGTAATAATAGAATAATCTCTGCCTGCTCTATCAAATGCCGGTGCAGTGGTAACAAATGGGAGTCTAATCTTATCTTCTGCAATAACAGATTTACGAACTCCCCACAAGGTCTTAACGCCCGAGAATACTCCACCTACTGCACCTTGGAGCAAGGAGGTAGTTAAGGTATTCTTAGCAATATCTGAAAAATCCTGAGAGTCCAGAATTGGGGATTTAAACATGGTGGCCTGCACCATAGATTCCCAAGCTAGGCCTTCCAAGAAATTCTGATGTAAGCCTGCTCCAATTGCCTTAGCCGTGTTAGCATTAAGCAGTTTAACAGCTCCTGCAGATGCATTGATAGCTTCCTCTGCAGTCTTACGAGCTATATCTAATTTAGGTGTGAGCAAGCCAAGTGCTCTGCCCATGTTAACACCTACAAAACCTGTAGATTCTGCAGAAGATAAAGCTACCTGGCCTACATTAGCAGCCTTCTGAGCTACTCCTAGAGTTTTAATGCCTAATGTTCCTGGAATTGCACTCCCTAATAGGAAGCCTACAGTGTCTATGCCTTCCCGATTATCTTGGTAATATTTTCCCAGATCAGAATCATAGGAAGATATCCAAGCCCCAGTATCTCTAACTGGAGCATCACTTCCAGATACAAAATTACCTACAGACTGTGCAGTCCTATAGAAGGAATTATATCCAGAAGCTACAGATAAGGCTAGATATTTTGGAATATTTCCAACAGAATCTAGAGTATTGGAGAACCAACTAGACCCTCCATAGAATCTATTATGGTTATCAGCAGCATCAAAGATTGCTGTGGATGGAGAAGTTAAAATATCATCAGCCATGATTACCTCATAGTACGATTTACAGGATTATGCTCATTTCTAGAGGTAGTGCTAGCTACGCTTCTATAGATCT
>Ga0213919_1000122_pt1 | contig 41908 bp, 61 predicted proteins | sample McNCre317MG_FD_161056 | JGI IMG/M metagenome (GOLD analysis project Ga0213919, IMG submission 161056) | Freshwater microbial communities from McNutts Creek, Athens, Georgia, United States - 3-17 MG | ecosystem: Environmental > Aquatic > Freshwater > Creek | place: USA: Georgia | collected...
TCAAGCTCCATTGACTTCATCGATTGATGCAAGTATGGGTCGCGCAGCTAATCTCCCATTCTTTCCGGGACAATAAAAAATTATGGCTAAAAAAGATATAAAAACAAAAAAAGAAAAGGAATTTGTTCCACTACCAGAAGTCCCAGAGGATGAAGTTGAAAATTCATCTTTTGAAACTCCACAATCTCTAAACCAAAAGAAAATAGCTCTTGCAAATAGTTCATTCGGACCAATCATTATCGAACTAATGAAAGACATCATGCAGAAGGTCCCCATCGTTGGAAAAGACGAATGGGAGACGGTAAAGAACGCAATCATCATCGACACTTCAAGTACAATGTTGAGAGACATGGTCGATTACTTGGAGGAAATTAAAAGAGGTAGTTTAGCTGGAAAAAAGTAATGAAAAAAGCAGTAGAACTTAAAAAGGAAAAATATACTCTACAAGTAAATTATTCCCCAGATGCTATCGAAAAAAAGTTGATGAAATTCATCACTCCGTCCGGTGATGAATTTGAAATATCTGCAGAGGAAATGTCTAGCATTCTTGTTGGACAAGTAAACTCTGAAACATTGGCAGCAACATTTGTGGAAACTGATCGCGTAAATGTGGTCGAGGTTACACGACAAATTCGTTGTATCGCTGATAAAGATATAAAGAAGGGAGACGAAATTCGATTGGAGTACAAGCATCCATATCCAGTCGAATTTGCACTGATCGAAGCAGCAATGAATGTTGCAAAGATCAATATGGATGTAAAAGTGTTTGAAATAACACACGAATATCTTGATGCGGTGCGTAACAAAATCACACCTCATCAGAAAAAATTTATTACCAAGTTTTACGAATTCTTTAAGAATTTATTTAACAAATAAGATCCCCTGACGACGGGATAGTCGTCAATTGTATGGCATTGACCGAAAATCAAAAGAAAGCGAATAAATTAAAAATTACTTGGACCGAAGATATGTCGGACGAGAAAATCGCTGACCTCATAGCGCTCGAAGAGGCTAAAATTGAGCAAGAAAAGGAGGAACAAAAAATCCAAAAAGAAAATGAGAAGAAACTAGCCGAAGAAAAAAAGAAGAATCAACTCATTCTCAAAAATATCGATGGTGAAGACGTGGATGAAAAAGACTACTTCTTCGGTGGCAAGGATAAGGACGGTAAAATGACTTATGCTCCATCATATTTCAACCGTGTGTGTGGATTACCTGTGGATCGTGAAGACATGCTTGATGTATTCCGAAAAGTTTTCGGCGCAGCAGCATCAGAATTCCTATTCTACAAGTCTGCAAACAAGGAAGTTTATATAATCATTGTTCCTCTTTCACGAGCAACTGTGGTTGGTGAATCAGAAGACTCTCTACCGGGAGATTTTCAAAAACATGCGATCTCGTTTATCGCTGATGGGTCGGTTAATCTTGATACTCTAAAATTGAAGCTCCGAAAAGTGCTTGGATTTTTGAAAAGAAGTGAATAATAATTTGCGTTCTTTTTTAGATAGTATTACAATTATAAGTAACCATCGTCGCCGTGCAACGATATGCATAGGATAGCCATATGGAACCAGAAAACATTCAACCTGAAATAAATGATGAAGCAGCTCTCGATGCCGAGATTCTCGCTTCCATTGAATCAGTACGCGCTGGAAATGAGTTGGCACCAGAAGTGCCAGCCAAGCCAGAAGCAGAGAAAGGAAAGGAGACTCCTCCTACCCCACCTGCTCCTGCGGAGGATCCCAGCACACCTCCAGCTGAAAAGAAGGAAGATGGGTACGAGTTTCGAATCCCTAACAAGGGCAAGTTCGAATCAGATGAAGCCTACGAAAAACGTATTGAGCTTCTCGATCTCGTAAAGCAGCGAAAGCAAGCAACCACTCCTGAAAAGAAGCAAGAACTGTCAGAACGAATCAATACTGCTAAGGGGCAACTCCGCAATATTGGTAAGAATGACAGAATTAATAACCCGCTTAATCCGGATGTAGATCCAAATAAGCCGGCTATAGAGGAGGATCCTGCTCTAGCAGCGGACCTAGCTCGTGCAAAAGAGCTTGGTATCGCTACTAAAGACGATATTGCTGAAATTATTCAGCAAGATCGAATCCAAAGAGAAACGAAAGGTACACTTGATACTTTTGTCGGAAGACACGAAGAATTAAAGGACCCAGATATTCTCGAAGTATTCTTTGATTTCGTCGATGCTAACTACAATTGGCAAGGCAAAACAGGGAAGGAGCTGATGACAGTTCTTGAGCTTGCTAAAGAAGCAATGTTCAAACCTTCTGAAACTATCGAAGAACGTGTTCTCAAAGGAGCGGATGTAGCAGAGAAAGTAAACGCTATGCAATTCCCCGGTGGAACGCAAACACGTCAAGACTTCTCACCAGAAATGCGCAGATCTATTGATGAAATGAAAGCAACTGGTATGTCCGAAGAAAAGGCAATCCAACTCTTAACGGATTAATAATTTCTACGTCTAAAATAACGATATGAGTTTTCTTCAAGCAATTTTGAAAAACCCTACTCGTTCACTCAAGCTCGTTCCAAAAGGCACTTCAACTGTCATTACGAACGGATATGTATTAGAATGGTCATCAGGTCTTGCGATCTTAGGATCATCTTCAACTACTCGTCCAAACGTAATCGGTGTGGCTAATGGAGCAGTAGCAGCAGCAGAAGCGCTTGCGCAATGTTCTGTAATTGAGCCGTTCGAGAAGGATGTGTGGATCGTTGATTCAACAAACAATTCCAACGCTGCCCATAATGGTCAGTTGATGGTATTGGGAGCTAATGGCGGAATCGTAAACAACACAGGTACCACTGATACAGCTGGTATTGTGCAACAGGTCGGCGTTTACGGATCAGCCTCTGACAAGAAAATTCTTGTTCAGTTTATTCAGTAATAACTAATCGAGTCATAATATATGTACGGTACAATTAATGATTACGCAGTAATCGTAAACAATGTTCTCAAGCATATCGCTCCAAAAGTTGCTCCACGTGTTCGTTCTGAATACTTAGACTTCATGTTTAAGGTGGAAGACAACCAGCGAATCTATTCTGATACTGGGGTAACCGGTCTCGGAATGGCGGAAATCATCCCCGATGGTGCGGTTGGTGTTTCTGATGCTCCAATTCAAGGGTTCTCAAAGAACTACACACAGATGCACTTCACCAAGAAGGTGCGTCTAACATTCCAATCTAACTTCTTCCTCTTCGAAAGTCCTGCGGCTAAAATCAAAGGTGCTGTGAAGAACAAAGTGTTAGAAGGAAAAGATGCTATTGAGCACGCAAAGAACTACCTAGCGCAGTCTCTTCTTGCTCAAGGTTTCGGTACTTCATTCACATGGGTGCCTATCAACCAAGTAGGTACTCCTACATCAATCTCAACAGTTGGTGCAGACGCAGTTGCTTACTGGTCAGCTACTCACCCAAGTGAAGACGGTGGACCAACATGGTCAAACGTCATCGTGGACGTGGTTCCATCACCACAATTCACTTACTCTTCATTACTTGCGGCTCGTCGCCAACAGTCATTGAAGAAAGATGGTCGTCAAATGCCATTGATGTCAAATCTCGATACACTTGTGTGTCGTTCTGGTTCCATCACAGCGCAGTTTGCGAAGACTATCAAGGGTACTATTGATAAAGGTCTTGCTCCTCAACAGACAAACCTCTTCAATAATGCTCCAGCTACAGATACCTTCAAGGTTGTAGAACTTGGTGTATACCAAAACCTCGGACTTGATGGATTGATGTGGGGTATGTTCGACTCAAACATGATGAACCAAGATTACGGATTCCTTTACATCGAAGCACTTGCTACTCGTGCAGAGCCAGCAGTAATCGATCTTCTTGGAAACCAAGATCTAGTTCTCAACTTCAACTCTCTTGCAGTTTTGGGTGCATCTGACCTTCGTGGTTGGATGTGGTCAGCCGGAAACGGTACATCTGCTGGATAGTCGTCGTAGTCTATCTACCGGGTACCTCCTTTCGAGGGGGTGCCTCAATAGGTAGACCTACCTAACATTATTAAGCTAATTTTTTATAACAAATATGTTACAAGACGCACATTCAAGGAAAGTCTCGATCCCAGTAACTGCTCCTGTAGGTGATACAGTCATCATTCTTGCAGAAGCCGTAACAGGAAACTTCGACCACTGGACTTATGTTCACGAATTGATTGGAGATCTTGCTGCAACAGGCACTCTTGCTGTCGTAGCTATCAACCAAGCAGCCGCAGAGCGAATTCTCGCTACATTCAACCTCGACGCAGGTCAGGGATTGACTGAACAGGATGAACCGGGTGAAGACAATCGTCCTCGCTTTGAATTCTTCCCGGGTGAAGATGTTGTCCTTCGTGTTACAGGTGGATCATTCATTGGTTCAGCACATTACTCAATAAGACAATAAATTCTATGGAAGAAATCACCCCAGCTCAAAAAAAACAACTCGAAGCATGGGCAACCCGTAGGGATGAGATTCTCGGGGAGATTTCTCGACTCGATACTGAAAAGGAAGAAAAGATTAAGCGAAATGCCGAACTCAATGCTTCAAATACAGATGTCGAGACTCGTATCAATCAAGGATTAGGTAGGTTACAAGAGATTGATCGACAGGAAGCTGAACGAGCAAAATATGTCTCACGCGAAGTTGCTGCTCTCGAATCACAAAAGACTGAACTTCAATCTGAAGTTAATGGTCTCAAACAAGTTATCGTAGGTCTTATTTCTAAAAGAGATGATCTCACTCTTAATGTTGAAACTCTCACGCTTGTACATGGGAAGGTTTTTGATCGTACCGCAGCACTCGAAACGCTTGTGGATCATGTTTCCCGTGTAACAGGAGAAAGTGTCACAATAATTGAAAAATGTCTCGCACTTGTGAAAGATAGTGCTGATGAAATTGTCGCTGTGAACAAAAAGAATGTTGCAGAATCGATGATAATCATCGAAAAATTGCCACGAGCGATGATGGAATACCGTCGTCCGATTATTCCAGGTCGAACGGTAGTAAGTAAGCGTTCACCTATTATCAATAGCGAAGAGGGTCAATAATATGTCATATCTCTCAAACATCGGTAGTGATCCAAACTTTCTCGGTTATTTTGCAACACCCGAGGCTCTTGAAGCTGCATATCCAGTAGGTTTTCCCGGAGCTTTTGCTATAGTTGGATCCACAGACACTATTTGGGTATGGGATGAAGATTCAATGATGTGGGTGAACTCTGGTCAATCAGCACCAACTGGTCCTACTGGTCCTACTGGGGCTACGGGGGTAACAGGTGCTACCGGTCCTACTGGTCCAACAGGTGCTACAGCAGCAACCGGAGCAACAGGTGCTACCGGTGCCACTGGTCCTACAGGGGCTACAGGTTCAGGAGCAACCGGTGCTACCGGTGTTACAGGTCCTACAGGAGCAACTGGAGTAACTGGTTCAACTGGTCCTACTGGTCCAACAGGTGCTACCGGTGCTAACTCTACGGTTCCGGGTCCAACAGGTGCTACTGGTCCTACAGGAGCGAGTGTTACAGGTGCCACTGGTCCTACAGGAGCAACCGGAGGCACAGGTCCAACTGGCTCTACAGGCTCAACAGGAGCAACCGGAGGCACAGGTCCAACTGGCTCTACAGGTGCTACTGGATCATCTGGATCAAGCACTCCAACAATGAAGGCATGTACTATTTGGGAAACAGCAGCTCGTACTGTTTCATCAACTGGAGGTGGAGGGTCAAGAACATTTGATGATGGTGGTCTTACAGTTGCTACAAGCGGAGGATCTGGTGGTTATTCACAAACAAAATGGTCAGTTTCCCTTCTTGGCAATATCATGTTGGGAAGCCCAGTTTTTGCTTGTGCTCTTTTTGCAGCAAATGGTTTTAGTAGTACATCGGGCACTCGTTCGTCATTCTTTGGTCTAGGAGAACCTGCCGTTGCCGGGTCAGGGCACACATATACTGATGCTCATGCAGGTTTCAAAATTACTCTTTCAGGTGGTGTATATAGTTTGTATGCAACACAAGCTGATGGGTCAACTGAAACAGCTTCCTCTGCCCTTACTACAGTTGGAAGTGCAGATAATATCGAAGTTGCTCTTAAAATAAATGGTACTTCAAGTATTGATTACTACTGGAGAAAGAATGGAGGAGCGTGGTCGGCTGCTACAAATCTTACTGGTAATATGCCTACCGGTAGTTCAACATTTAAAGCACAGTTTTCAGTATCAAATAATAATAACGCTGCTGATTTCCAAATTTCTTGTCAAGCAGCATCTTATGAAAGATAAGATATGGAGAATGATTACAAAGAAAAAAATTTGTTCCGACAGATGCTCGATTCAGAAGCGACACGCACAGTGGCGATTGTGGTTGCTGTGTTTAGTATCGCTGGCTCTTATTTTTCTATTACGAAAGACATTGCATTGATTCAGGCAAGCATTTCGAATATAAATACCAACCATGAAGCTCACATCCAAGACATTATGCAGGAATTGAAAGACCAAAAATCTGAGATTCTCGACCTTCAGAGGCAAATCTTAATCATTAGCACTCAAAAACAATAATATGAAAATTCTCATCATCACAAACAATGTAAAAAATCTCGATGCTATGAAGCAAGGTCTTGAAATTGCCAAGGACCACGCTGCGACTATTGGGATTAATTTTGATTTTTATTTTAAAGATTCTACGAAGCAATTTACTGGTGTTACTTTCAATAACCAAGCTGTAGGATCTGGTGCTTGTGTAAAACCAGAAGAGATTCTGGCGGAAGTTGATGGCTCTTATAAGATTGCTTGTTTGATTTTTGATTGGGATAAAGTGTCTCCAAAACCAACAAATCCTGTGCAATCGCCTATTTTAAAGAATGGATGCAACCCAATACAAATCCCTGAAAATTGGTACAACGGATATCCAGAGGTGCTTTCTGACTATCTATTGCACGAGATTTGTCATAGTGGATATTTCTTTGCAAACAATGTTGCTGGAGACCAGACTCACGCATATCCTCCTGAATTTAGCCAAAAGCAAAAGTGGGAGTATTACATTTATCTTTTGACTTCTTTGAAGCCATATTTGGAACAGCCAACTACTATTCCTGTGATTATTGATCCGACTCTTCGAAAAGGAGACAGACGTGAAGAAGTAAAAACCCTGCAACAGATTTTGAAAACAAAAGGATTTTACACTTACGGTTTTATAACTGGCTACTTTGGTCCAATTACTGATACTGCGGTACGAGCTTTCCAAAAGTCCAAAGGACTCTTTATTGATGGTGTTGTAGGTCCGAGAACTTGGACTGAACTAAAAAAAAAGCCATCTCTCCTTGATGTACTGATAAAAGTCGAATCTAATGGCGATGACAATGCTATTGGAGATCTTACATTGGTGAACAAGGCATACGGATGCCTTCAAATCAGACAAGGAGTATGTGATGATGTAAATAGAAAGTTTGGCACAAAGTATAAGGCGCAAGATTGTTTAGGAAATCGAGCTGTATCTATCGATATTTGGAATAAATATTGGATCGTCTATGCTGATAAAATCACGGACGAAGATAAAGCAAAAACTTGGAACGGTGGTCCGGGATGGAAACAATTCTACGGAAAACCGGGAAAAGAACAGTACACAAAAAACCTCGATATTTATTGGGGGAAGGTCAAGTCATTATTAAAGTAATAGTATATTTGTATGAATAAACAAACAGTAAAAAAACATCTTATCAGTGCAGCAATCACATTCGTAGCGACGTTTGCGTTCTTTTTCTGCGGAATGATTGTAAATAGTGATTTTAATTTTAGTAAAGACGCTTTTTACGCAGCAAGTCTTGGTGCGTTGATAGCCGCTGTTCGAGCTTTGGCTAAAATTATCTATGAAGCAGCAGCCCAACTTTTGTCTTCTGGAGAATAATAAGATACAATTAATATATGTTTCCACAAATTGTTATAAAGCATAGTATAGGAAATATGATCTCCATACCAAACCAGCTGGAGTCTAAGGTTTTTACCTATATTTCATCTAATTTGCTGATCGGCGTAACAGCCGTACCTGTGGACAATGCGATTGATTTTACCGCCGGATCAATCATTCTTCTTCTTTCAAGTCTCGGAGCAGAAAACTGTGAATTTGCATATGCATCAGCTCATACTGATTTAAACTTTACTGTTACTGCGACAAAGCAACCACACAATCGTGGAGATTTGGTTCAGCAAATGGCTTACGACCAAATTTCTATCTACAAATCTTCTACTATTGACGGGTCATATGCTCTATTGTCTACTCAAAATATGCAAGTTACACAGCAAAATACTGTGGTACTTGATACTGCTGGGCTTTCAACAGATTATTACAAAGTACAATGGAAAAATTCTGTAACAAGTGATGTGTCAGCATTTTCTGAACCTATAAGCGTTCTTGCTTATCCAGAAAACTCTGTAGCGAATATCATTTATCCTGTTATTAGTGCTATGGGTGTTTCTGAAAATGACCCAAAAATCACTACAGCATTCTTGATAAAATCAGTTGATGATGCTCGTAAGTTTGCTCAAATGAAACTGTACGGAATTCGTCATGCGTGGCTTGAAAAGTTTGAACATCCAGAAAAAGTTTTAGCTGGTAACAACTTTATTGATCTCCCAACTGATATCGATTTTAGTGATACCGACCGATCAATTCTTGCGGCTAGATTTCTTCTTGGAAATGTCCTCGCTCCATTTAACCTCCGGTACATTGATAAAAGGTCTTGGAACCAAGTATCTTTCAATGTGCAGGGAGGAATCAATGCACTCGATGCAAGTATCGGTGCAACAACCCTGACGTTGGATAGTGTCGGAGATTTCTTCGGTGGTAGTCCGGGTGTGGCATATGTTGCTACAACTGATTATGACCAAGTAATCATGCAAATCGAATATACTGGCTTAGATCCCGTAACGAACCAATTAACGGGCGTTACGGGTGTAACCAGAGCTATTCCAGCTGGAACTCGGGTTTGGTCGAGACCGACGATAGCGCAACCTATTTTTTATACAGTTTACGAAGGTAAGTTGTATTTCAATAGTTTGATTCCTGATTCAATGCAGGGGAATAATCTTTATATCGATTATTATAAAAAGCTTGATAAGGTAACGGATCTCTATCAAGAGCTTCCCGAGCCTTATAGAGAGATTTATAAATGGTACTTGAAGTATGCTATTAAATATCGTAAAGATATTACGTTGAGCGACAGTGATCCCGACTTGAAAAAGTTTGGTGATTTGCTACAAGCGCTCTTCAATAATTTGTATACAGGTCAAGCTACAACCATTGAAACTTATTAGACTAAACGGCTTGCAACCTACTGCATTGAAGTATGGGTTACACACAACCACGAATTTCAAACATGAACATCCTTGAAGCAACTCCAGTTGAGCAGTATGTAATTTCTGCAACAATTGATTCAGCGTCTGCTCTTCCAGATGGAGCTACCTATGCAGGTATCTTTATCCCGGGAGCATCTTTGATCATCATTGCTGGTGCTGCTGCTGGTACATATTCAAACACTGGTACAACCGCAGTTCCTGCGTTTACAGCAGTTGTTGAAGGTGTTACTGGTGCAACTGGTCCTACAGGTGCCACAGGCGCAACAGGTCCTACTGGCGCAACAGGAGCGACTGGTGCTACCGGAGCAACAGGTCCTACTGGTCCTACTGCATAGCAGTTGGTCTTCATACTTTCTCCCTATCTCCGGAGGGGGAGAAAGATATGCAGAACAGCATAAACAAAATTTCAATTGCGATGATCGTCAAGAACGAGGAAGCTATGCTTGCTCGGTGTCTTGAAAGTGTCAAAGGTGTAGATGAAATTATCATTGTTGATACTGGCTCTACTGACAAAACAAAAGAAATTGCGAGTCAATTTACTGACAAAATATTCGATTTTGAATGGTGTGATGACTTCGCAAAAGCTCGTAATTTTGCTCTCGATAATTGCTCTGGAGACTGGGTACTATCAATCGATGCTGATGAAGTTTTGGAAGAAGGTGGAATTGAAAAGATTCGAGAATACATTAATTCAACGAATAAAAACTCACTTGGTATTCTGATGCGATCTGGAAATAATGCATATCATGTACCTCGTCTTTTTAGAAATATTGTTTCAATAAAATGGGTTGGAAAAATCCATGAGCTTCCAAGTCTAAGACAGGAGGAAAATACTCATATTGCTATCACGTATTATTCTTCTCCCGCACATACTCTTGATCCAAAAAGAAATCTTCGTATCTTGCAAAGTGCGTATATAGAAAATCCTGATGATACTCGAACTTTATTTTATCTTGGAAGAGAGTATGCTTACTATCAAGAATGGGCAAAAGCGATAAAGATTTTTGAAAAGTATCTGACACTTTCAGTCTGGCTTCCAGAGAGAGCAGATGCATATTTCATGCTTGCACTTTGTTATTGGTATACCCAAGAAGGTGAAAAAGCTCGTGTAGCATGTCTTTCAGCTATCAATATAAATGCAAATTTCAAGGTGGCGATTCAGCTTATGGGGCATATGAGCTTTGCAAAAAACAAGGTTCAATGGGACCGTATGGTAGAGACAGCAACAAACGAGGACACATTATTTGCAAGAATTAACTTTTTAACGATATGAATAGTGGAGTAATAAATAACATTAAAATACCATTTGCTACAGAAGGCGTTATCAGAACTGCCCAACTTGACGATACAGTTACTCCAAAAGATTCAGTACAGCTTGCGGTGAATATGAACTTTGATCGTGTTGGAGCAATTCAAACTCGATTGGGTGTGGAACAATATGGGGGTACTTTTCCAACTACAGCAAACACTACTGTTCTCTCAATGGCATCTCTTCAAACGAGAGGTGTGCCTACTGATATTGCTAGTTATGACCAAACTCATCAAGACACACTCACAAACATCTTTGCTGGATCAGCGATTGCGCAAGGTCAATCATTTCAAGTAGCGTCAGAATGTCGCCTCGAAAACTGCAAATTTTATGCAAAAAAGGGAGGTTCTCCTACTGGTAACATTACTGCTACCATCTATGCTTCTACTGGTACCTTGGGTTCTACGAGTAAGCCTACAGGATCTGCACTTGCAACTTCTCAACCAATTGATATCAGTACACTCACTACATCTCTTGCGCTTATAACATTCACATTTACTGCTGAAAATCGTATTACTCTTGCTGCTTCTACAAACTACGTTGTCGTTATTAATTTCAATGGTGGTGATGGTGCAAACTATCTCACAATTGGGCTTGATTCTAGTGCTCCAACTTTCAACGGAAATAATTCATTCTCTGGAGACCTTTCAACATGGACCGCAGTTAGTGGAAACGATTTGATTTTCTTTGTATACGCTTCATTCGCAGCAGGAAAACATCGTCTCTTTGTTCAAATTGATGGAACGTATATCGTTTGGGATCAGAGTACATGGACCAATTTGGGTAGTAGTGGGAACTTTGTGAAGGCTCGTTGGGCACAGTTTTTGAACTATATTTGGCGTGTAAACGGTACAAACAATAGTGCTGTGGTAACTTCTGATGGTGGAAACTTTGGTACAACTCTCGTCCCTGCTGGCTTCCCTGCTGCTGATTTTATCTCTGCTGGATTTGAAGGACGTGTGTGGGTTGCTGATGCAGTCAACGATGTTATTTACTACACTGATATTGTTCAATTCACTCCTCCAAATACTTATACTCTTGGATTTGATATCAATAATAACTTTATCCAAAACTTCTCTCCTCAAGACGGTCAAACATTTACCGGACTCTTCCGAGTACCTCGTGCTCTTCTTGTCTTCAAACAAAATTCAATTTATCGAATCTATGGTGCAACATCTGTGGACGCGTACCCTGCATACAATGTTGGTACTTATTCTCAAGAATCAATCGTACAAGCGAAAGATGGAATTTATTTCCACCACCCATCAGGCTTCTACCAATTCAACTACGACGGACAACCTACTGAAATTTCACGTCGTATTATCGACTTCGTGCAAGCAATTCCTCTTTCAAAATACTCAACGATTGTTGGTATGTGGGACCAATTCGATACGATCTCTTGGGCAATTGGTACTGTAACTGTTGAAGGTGTTACCTTCCGTAACTGTGTTGTTCGATACACAATCTCAACTCAAGTTTGGACCATTTATGACTACGCTGGAAAACTTATCAATGCGATGGTCGTCTACGATGACGGTACAAATATTAATAAGCTTATGGGCACATCATCATCTTCTGTTACCAATAATGTTATTGGAAGAATGGATGTTGGCTATACAGACTTTGGAGATCCAATCTACTACGAATTTATTGATCGATGGCGTTCTTATACAGAAGTGTATGCAATGAGTCAGGCTATCAGTGGTGTAAACCTTTATTCTGAAAATGCTGCAGGTGCAAATATGTACTACCAAATCCAGAAGCAACCTGCTGATATGTGGGGAAATATCGGATCGGTCGATGAAGATAATATGTCATTGTTTCCAAATGCGTCGACGGATGATTTCGAAGTTGCTCGTCTTCGTGTTGCTGGATTCACAAAAGGTACTCCTGTAGTGATTCACGGTATTGAACTTTTGACTGTTAATGTAAAAGGATTTAATCAAAACTAGATGAATTTCCAAGAATTAAAACTCAATCGATTCGGGTACAAAGCAAGCCAGACAACAGGTACAGCGGATTCTCAACAGCTCACGGTGAACAACCGCGGGATTGTTCCGCTTCCTGCTGACAATATTAAAGAAGCAAACGACAATTCAAAAAATGCGCGCCAAGTTATCACCGGGACAGTTATTACTTCTTGTTTTATTCAAACCTCTGCGCTTCCAAACCGTGTGGAAATGTCGGGTAACGATATCCGTCTTTTTGATGATTCTGATGGTGGTACTGGAGCAATCAATGGTGATACTGCTTCAATGAGATTCATCCGTTCTGATAAGCAACCGGGTGATCTTGTGTTACAAAAGCGTCATGGAGTGAATGATGACCGAGAGAACGTCTTTGAAATGTTCTACTCTGCAGCAGCTGCTGGAGGACAAAAAAACTATATCTTCATTGGACGACAAGGTGATGCAACTCTTGGGAGCTTTACTGATCAGAACGTGTTACACGGCATCTGGGATGTTCGAGCAGAAGTGAACCGAGTATTCAAATATGAATCTCGTCCGACAATTTATACTGCGGACTACAATAAACTTGATAATGCAAAACAAGGTGTACTCACTACTATTGCTGGTGAAGGTGATGATGGTGTAACAGGGATGGGATTTTTGGTTGAACTTTTGACATTCTCAAACTCTCCGGGCTTTACTGTTGGTAGCACTATCACAGGTAACTCTACTGGTGCAACTGCAAAGATTATTTTGAAAGTTGATACAAACCACTACTACTGTAATCACACAAACAATATCGCATTCAATCCTGCAACCGATAACGCATGTACTTCAAGTGGTGCTGGTGGTCCTGGAGATCTTTCTGCTACCCAATGGGGCAACTATATTGTTTTGTACGTAACCGATAGTCTCGATATTTCAGTTGGATCAAATATGATACCGGATGCGAATGGTGTTTACAATATTGGCTCTCCATCCTTTAAATTCAATAACATTTACGGCTCGATTGTAGCTTGTCCTTTGCCTACTGTTTTGAATGCCCTCGACACAATCAGGAAAATTCCTGACCCTGTCGAAGTGGGAGAACGAGGGCACTTCGGTGATGGTCTTTATTTTGATAACAAAACATTTCCTGATGAAGTGCTTCACGATACTCCAGAAGGAAGAGACATCGAGCATACAAGAATGATCGGACTCTTGATGCAAGCCGTACGTGAACTGACTGAAAAAGTCGATTTATTAGAAGAAAAACTGTCGAAGATACACAGCAATTAATTGCCATTCTATTTTCAAAGCAGTATAATTTATATCATATATGACCCCGCAACAGATCAAAGATTTACAAACACAACTGAACCTTCAAGGAGCAAATTTGAAGGTTGATGGTATTCTTGGACCGCTTACAACCGCGGCAATGAACAAAGCTATTGCGGGAGCAGTAGCTGCGAACCCTGCTCTTTCTCATTTGACAGCTCAAAACTCTCCAGATGCTATTGTAAATGCATATATTTCTGGTAACTGGGGTGGCGTTGTAGACGTTACAGGACAGCCTTTTTCTCTGGCTGACCAAGAAGAAGCCGTACGAAAAGCCAATGAAGCGTTGGCTCCCGGATTCAATGAACAACAAGCTTATGATACCTCTGTTGCGGAGCGTAAATTGGCTGATACTCGCCGTGGCGTAGATGAATATTTGACCGATGCGGAGGACAAATTCATTGCTGACAAACAAAATCTTGATCAAGATGCTGCGAATAAAGGTGTTCTTTTCTCTGGTGGACGAGTACAAAAGGAAAAGAATTTGAAGGCTCAATACGAGAGAGACCAAGCGGCTAAACTTGCGACTGCAGGTTCTACTATTGGCTCAACTGCAAACGATCTTGCATACAAATATGGAACTCCTGCTGCGAATAATCCAAAACTTTCTCAATACTACAACCTACCAAGTAGAACATATAATGCGAACGTATCACGTAATGGTGTGAGTAGTAATCCTCTGCTTGGGGTGTACAATAATAGTGGAAACTACCAAGGTACAGAGACAGTTAAAAACAAAGCGGCAGTACAGACACGAGCTGCTTCATTACTAGCAAATAAGGCAAATAAGATTGTGCCTTATGGGTATAAGAATCAATTTTAATATATGGCATCATCAATTCCAAAATTTGAACCAATGACACTCTCTCAATTCTTTAAAAAGATTGGAGGTGATTTCTCGTCTATTCCTCCAATTGGAGGCGGGACTGTTCCTACCCGTACACAATCTCTGCCACTAGATTCTGGTACTTACCAAACTCCATCTGGTCAACCAAATATGTCTGTTGCTCCAAAGCAAACTCTCTCTGGTACGTATAAAGGGACAACCCCTACTACAATCGTAAAAGCTACTCCAAAGGCTACTACTCCTGTAAATAAAAGTACCCCTACTGCTCCAGCGGCTCCTGCAGCAGTCCCTCCAGCATGGATCAATCCTCAAACTGGTACGTTCTATACACCACAAGAAATCGCAGCTAATGTTGCAAAAAGCGCTCCCGGAGCTGGTGCTCCAGCTAACGGAGACATTCCGAAATTCGCTGGTGATCAATTCAACCAAGGACCTCAAACAGTTGAACAGCTACAGCAATCTGCAGCGGGATTGAACAATGCGCGTAACGACATTGCTGTTGGCGAGACTGATCCGTATAAGGTTGGTAGTGCTTCTGGTATTGCGTACACTCCACAAGAACTGGCAGCGATTGAAAAGGCATATGCTGGTGTGTAAGACCCAGCTATCAACGCTGCTCTTGCGAAACTTGATACAAAACAAAAGCAAGATGAAGAGGACCGACAACTCGAGGGCGATCTTAAAAAGATGGCAGTACAATTTGAATACGATAAGAAATTGAAATCTATTGGTTCAGGTGGTGGATCTGGTACAGGTAGCAACCAAATGACTGACAACGAACGTGCAGCTCAAACTCTTTTCCAAAATAACCCAATCGTGAAAGATTACAATACCGTAGTAAACCAAAAGAATACTATCGATAAAATCATCACAGGTGGTGTTGGTGGACCAGCTGACGTGTCTGCAATCTTTACCTTTATGAAGGCGCTTGATCCAAACTCTGTTGTTCGTGAAAGTGAATTCGATAAAGCAGCAAAATCTGGAAACCTATTCCAAGGTATTTACAGTAAGTTCAATGGTTACTTCAAAGACAAAGGAGGGTTCTTGCCACCAAATGTTCAGAGTGAATTCCAAAACCTCATCAACCAAAAGCTTGCAGCTCAAACAATGACTTATAATAACCTTGCAAATCAAACTCGTGAGATTGCGAAGAGGCAAGGTCTTAATCCATCAAACGTGGTTATCGATTTCTCTGGTGGAATTGGTTCTCCTACTGCTGTTGTCGCAACTGTTGATCCAAACTGGCTCAATAATTACGATTACGATAATGACTTGAAAGCAGCAAAACAAGCTATTGCTGCAGGAGCAAAACTTGCTGATGTTAAAGCCCGTCTATTAACAAAATATAAGAGCGTAGATTTATAATATATGAACCCTTTTGCAGATTTAATCCCAACACAAAAAACAAATTCTGCACCTGCAACTCCAGATCTAGCAGGGAATCCTTTTGCGGATTTGACCCCCGGATATCAGTCTCCAACGACTGTGGTGGCTTCGTCAGTTCCAGAGAAGAAAAAGAGTGCTGTGGGAGAGATGGCAAAAAGTCTTATATCTGCTCCAGCAACAATTCTCGCTCGACCATTTCAGGCAGCAGAAGGACTTGTGCAATACGCTCAAGACAAACCTAAAATTGATGAATTCAAACAACTTAGCCATGACATTCTAGCCGAGCAAGATGATCTTGTTCTTCAATTGCGCGCAGCTAGAGCAGAGGGGCGAGATGCTACTGATATTCGAAATCGCATACAAGCAAACACAGAGAAGTTGACCCAGCTTAGTGCTGGTATTCAGCCTACTATTGATCGCCGACCTACTCTATTCAAGGGGAGTGATATCGTTGCTGCAACCCCAGAAAATATGGGAGATGTGAAAAAGGACGTAGGACGAGCTATTCAGACTGTTGCCCTTGGTACCGGCGCTCCTCTCGCTGGAGGTGCAGCATTCGGTCTTGGAAGCTCCCTAGAGCAAGGAAATGACCTATTTAGTGCCCAGACTGCCTTTAACACGGTGCTTGGTGCTGGAGCTGGTAAGATAATCGACTTGGTTGGAAAACCTCTCTTTAACGCGGCTGGAAAGGTCGTAGGGACCATTACTCCACAGATACTCAAAGATGTTGCAGGAAAGGGGGCTACAGCCATTACAGACTTCGCAGCGCGGCATGAGCTTCTTGGTGGGGTTGCAAAACCTCTTTCAGAGAAGATTGCTACTGGATTCCAAGCTGTCGATGACAATGCTGGAAAACTATTCAAAGGTACAGGATCAAAGATGAAGGAAGTTATCTCATCTCAATATCCGGGGCTTTCAAAAGAAAATCTCCAGAATCGCTACACTCGTATCGAGCAAGAGAACTTTGCCAAGCCTACAGAGAAGCCAGATGCAGCGTACCGTAAAGCTACTGAATTGTATAAAAATGCAAAAGAGGGTGGTACAGATCTTTCAAAAGTGGCTACTGATAGTCGAATCCGCCATGACTCAATCATCGAAGGTAACAAATACAACACAACTGATACAGCAGATTCTCTACGTACTGATGCGATGCAAACCTCTCGTGATTTGATTCGTCCAGCATTGGCAGCAGCAGAGCCGGGAGTACAACGGATTCCTATCTCACAGGTTCGTGAGACTATTCTTAGCCAAATTGATAACATTCCAGCTACACAGATTACCGATGCGGAACGTGCAATGATGAAACGTCGTATTGCTACAGAGTATGCTGATGCATCTCCTGCAGCGGTTGCTCATCCAAATGGATTCTCTTTGACTGATCTTCACGATAATAAAATTAGTACCTCTCTTAATGCGAAGTACAAACCTCTCGGAACTATCGCTGACAATTTGAAAGCAAAACAAAATAAACAGGCTAGTGATGCCTTCCGGAAACTTCTTGAAGATAATGCTCCTGCAGAATTGGATATCAAAGCATTTAACAAAAAGCTTCAAGAGAAATTCCAACTTGCTGATTACCTTGAAGCGTTGCACGGCAAAAAAGTCCCAATGGGACTTGTATCAAAAGCTATCGATTTGTTCGGTAAAGTAGCTGGTGCTTCTGCTGGTTCTAGTGTTGCAGGAGGTCTTGGTGGAGTTGCTGGATATCACCTTGGTGGAGTATTCTTTGATGCATTTGAGCATCTTCCAAACCCATTGAAGGCAAAGTACCTCAATTCGATTGAGAAGGCTACTCCAGAGGTCTTCCAAGCATTCAAAGACTATCTCGGTAAGCAAGAGATGGAACGAATTCTTCGAAGAAAACTCCCAGCTCCAACAACGATATTCCAAGGTCCTACACAGGGTGGTAAGCCATATACTCCAAACCCATTGTTCTCTACTACTCCTATCGTTGAAACAAAACAAGTAAGACAATAAAAAAAATACCTCCACGTGCGGATCGAATTTCAGGTGCGATCGTGTGGGGGTATTTTTTTATTACAGTGAAACCAAGAAACCGTTGAGCGTTTGCCCGAATGTTTGAGTATTCTCAAACCGTTAAGCATTCGTTACAAATCCACCAGTAACACGTCTATAGTATATTAATTAGTTTCAAATATCGCAAGGATAGTTGGAACCATATTTGTCGCAAGTTGCGACGCAGAGCGTGTTTTGAATTCTTGAGAGATGATTTTCTCGGCTCTCTCCATGATTTCAGGAGTAAGCTCTACATTCATTTCGTTTGCTGTCTTTGTAAGGATCATTCCGTACTCAAACGCAAGGAGTATTTTTTTGTTATTGTGGAATAGATTCATTTGGAGTCTCGGCTACAGGTTCAGGAGTTGTTTCTTCCTTAGCTGGTTGCTCATTTTCAGGGATCACAGTTGGAGCTTCTTCTCCCTCTTCTGGACCACGAGTGATTACAGGGTAATTTTCTTCGTCTGTAAATATTACTGTTGGCTCAACAAACATATCAGGAGTGATACGAGTCTTTGCTCCAATTGAGACTTGAAGCTCCATACATAGAGCTTTAATCTTATTTACCTTTTCTTGGGTTCTTGTGCGAATTTCTTCATCTGTCATAGATTTGATCATAAATTAATTTTTTCTTTTATGTGTTCTCTTTCTGTGGCAATTTGCACAGACGACTTCACATTTCTTTATTTCGTTAATAATAATTTTTAATGATACATTTTGGTCAACTAAAGTGCTAACATCACATATCTTTTTTCCTTTCACATGGTCTAAATCCATAACATATGAAGGATATTTAATTCCACAATCTGTACAAGGAGCTTCTTTGATTTTTGAAACATAAAGTCTTTTTTCTTTCTGTCTCCTCTTCGCATCCTCTGACCTTTTTGCTTTATTTGCTTTTTGGTAATCAGAATTTACTTTAGAGCCATGAGAAGATTTCCTGTATTTTAATTGTGCAGCTGCAGAACATTTTTTACATACTCTCCATCCATTTGGAGCTATATATAAATTTTTTCCTTTGAATGGATGACCATTTAAGCAATGAGTTTTTTCACTATTTTGATTTTTTACTTCCATGGAAATTTTTTTGTCCCGGAGCTGCTTGTTTTGATCTTGCGATATTTCCTATAACACCACCCGGTACACCTGCTGCTTTCAATTGCGCTGCTCGACCACCATGACCGAGAGCGTTACTTTTTCCGGCAAACGTACCGGTCTTTTTTGTTTCGTGAGAAGACATACTATTTTTTGGGTACACCAAATGTTGTTTTTAGATTAGCCTTCGACTCGGCTTTTGCTGGATTAGGACTAGCCTTTGAAGCTGTTGGCTTCGCAGGTGCTTGCTTGGTTTGCGTCGATGACGCTGACATTACTTTAGCCATATATTACAAATTAATTATTTAATAAATATTCTATTGCTCGACTTAATAGAATTGTATCATCCTTGAAGTTAGCAAGTCCATTGTTGCAATAAGTGCATAATAGACCTCGAACTTTCCTTGTCTTATGACAATGATCCACGTGAGCACCTTTTAGAAGAGGGATTTTTCTTTTACAAATTGCACATCGCCCCTTCTGAATCATATGCATTTGGGTGTACTTGGGAAGAGAGAGTCCATAGTAATGCAAAAGATGATTTTGTTTTGTCTTAATTGGATCTCTTTTTTTTAGAGAAACACATTTTTTACAAGAACAATTCAATCCATCTTTACTTGCTCTTCTTATAGAAAAATCATTTTTATTCTTTTGTTTTTTACAAGTTGAGCATTTCTTTTTCATTATATTTCTCGAAGATATGCTTGATATGCATCACTTATTTCATAGGCAACTTTGACGATGAGATTTTCCATTCTCTCAATTTCTCTTTCATCAAACTCTCTATGAAAGCTCACAATTCTTCCCGTTACATTAATAATTTTACCACTCTCACGCCAGAAATCTACTGATTCATTGGCTGCTTCTTTGGTCTCTATCCAATCCAAATCGCAGTATTCTGGCATATTGCCTGTGTGCCATTTGAGCATTGTCGCGTAGAACACAAGCTGATCGTGCTTCTGGACCTTTGCTTTAGTCCAAGGAATCTTCCCTGTTTTGTATTCTCTGAACACATTTGCAGGGACGATATCGGTGGCTACAGCATTGTAGGTATCGATGAATGAAAGACAAGGAACAATGTGCATAATGCGAGCTTCGATTTTGTACTCTGGAGAGTCGTACGTTTCAAGGTCCGGCAATAAGTCTTTGTGCTGTCCGGTCTCAATCAATTCTGCAATGTTCTTACCGAAACGCAAAAACTTTGTATCGAGCTTTTCCCCACTCTCAAAATATTCCTTTCGATAACGATTGGGATTTGAGAGCCAGCAAGACATCTGACTCCATGAGAGATGTGGCTTTGGCAGAATTAGTTTTTTTGTTTCTTCTTCCATAATTTTTACCAATTAAATCTATCGTAATACTTAAAAACTTCTTCCAACTGTTTTTCATCTTTGAGTTTGTAGGTATATTTTCCGAGACCTGTTTCAATGATGTCTTTTTCTGGTATTCCTTCTATATTAAAATCTCTTACAACATTGATATAGAAAGTTTTTGGAACAAAAGGAAATTCTTTGATGTAGTGTCTACTTGCAATTCCATTTACAGTACCAGTGAAAGTATCATAATCGTCCTCTCCTTGCCAAACAATTGCATCGAGGAAATAGGCTCTTCCGTCTTTTCCTTGTTTGAAGATAGAGCTTAATCTATTGTTTTGATACATATCATTTCTATCTCCCATATCAAAACAACTATTCCACTCTTCTTCTATGCCAGTGATAGGGCAGATTGGCTGAAACAAACAAAGCTTTTTGACTGCTTCTGCAATAGCTCCTGCTACATATGGAGCTGATCCACCACTTTGTCCAGATCCGCCAAACTTCTCACACAAGGCAAGTATCTCTGGAATAAAATCCCTGATAATTGCATCTGGAGTTGACTTCACTAATATGTCCAATTCTTTTTGAGCGTGTTTTTGTATGTTTGTCATATTATGATTCCAACTCTGTTTTAACGTCTTTGATTGCCTTCTCCAAAAGCTCTAGGAACGCTTTCAGTTCGGTCTTCACATCAGTACGTAGGTTGAATGCGAGTTGCACATTACCTTTTAAATAATTGAAATTCTTTGTGCGGGTTGAGCGATCCTCTAGTGGAACGAATGGTGCTCTTTTTGGTTTGTTACTTGATTTGTTAGACATAATGTTATTTTTTTATACCCCAGAAATACAAGTCGCAAGTTACTGGATTGTATTCGAAGAGGTGCTTAGAGAACATGCTTTTAATATCGAAGTTTTGCCAAAAATCATTGGCATTCCGGTTCTCGTAGTAGTCAGTCGTTGCAGGAGAATCAGCAGGAGAAGTGCGAGTAGTACCGTGCTCATGGCGACCATCTGATGCACAAGTGAAGATAACCATACCTCCAACTTTTGTCATACGGACCATGTTTGCAAAAGTCTCTTTCCAAGTCTTATCGTGCTCGAAACATTCAGTTGAAATCACAGTATCAAATGTTTCTGCTGGAGCAGGGAATAGATTTCCCGGACAGACTTGGTCCACATCTTTCCCTTCAATCAGATCAATACCTACGTATTTCTCTGCTGCGAAAAAGTCTCGGACAGTACCATTGATATTGAGTGATCCAACCTCCAACACATTCAAGTGTTCACCCTCGAAGTATTCTGGGAAGTGATCCTTTGTCTTTTTTATAAAATCTCTTTGTTGTTGATGTGCCATAAATTAATGATTACGTTGCTTAAATAATTGTTCATCGTGCTTCCAGTTTGGTCTTGATGTTTGAGTTATGTATGTCTCATCCATAGGAACCGCACCGAATGCAGGGTGATTGTGAATAATCTTTGCTTCTTCACACCAGATATACTTGTTGAGCTTTTCTGATCTGATTCTTAGTTCATCATCGCAGAAGTTGTGAATGTACCCAGTGTAAAAGAATTCGTGGTTATCAAGGTAGGCAAGGAGGTTCTTGTGAGCGAGCCAATGAGTAGCCTTTCTACCATGTCCGTCATTGAATCCTACGAGCCATTTATCATGTTCAAGAGCAGCTTTTAGGGCGTAATCGATGCACCCTTTTTCAAGTAGTGTATCGTCTCCGAGAAATACTACGAAATCATACTGTGCTTTATCCACGAGCCTCTTGACCATTTTAGGAGCACCGATTCTTTCTGTGTCCTCTTCCCAGATCACTTCGTGCAATACAGATGTATTTTCATCTATTGAGCGCAATAGTTCTGGAATGTTTTCTGGTCTAATTGTTGGGATAATTATGCTTATCATACTGTGTTTTTATGCTGTGTCCGAAACCCCGTCCAAAGATTTTTACTGACGAGTTCAAATCCTTAAAGACTGACGGGCTTCCGGACACACCATCGTTAGATAGTTGTCTCGGAACGGCTTAGTTTTTCCAATAGAGCTTTGATTTCATCATCCCCCATATCGGTACAAGTTGAAAATGTTTGTACTCGCTTCTTCAAGTTGTGGCTCACTATCGCTATAAGTTCGCCATTCACTCGGACTGCGGTAACCTGTTCAGTTGTGATTCCTATTCCTTCTTCCATACTATTTTTCTTCTTCTTTTTTCTTAATGATATCCTCTAAGCCTTTGATGATTTCGTTTCTGTTTTCGAGCAATTCGTCATTGAATTTCATAACGTCTTTGCAGAGTCTGCGCCATTGGCGATTTGATTCTTGGACCATGTCGAGCATCATCCAGAGAATCATGTACCATATTTGCCATAGACCTACGAGGAACCAAGTTTCTTGTTTCAAGATGAAAAAGTTAAAAAAACTTTGTGTGATCACAGCAATCATCATTGCTACGAATGCCACCTTGAATAGCTTGACTCCTCTTGTTTTACTCCAGTCATTTTTTATAAATGCCCAGATTTTCGTCAGTAATTTTTTCATTATTGCAATTCCTTCTTACGCTTTAGTAATACAGTAAAGAGCATCGGCTTCTCTTCTGGGGTGAGCTTTGTTGACTCTTTAATTTGATTCTCGATGATATCGAGAGCTGCGATACTCATTACAGCACCAATAGCTTTTTCAGCTTTTGCGTATGCTTGTGAGACCGCAGTATTTGCAGGTGGTAGATCAGCCTCTGTTCGCTCTGGAGTATTCTCAATCTCTTTTGCAAGATTAGTATTCTCTGCTGGCTTTGGAGTATTTGCTGATGCACCAGTTGGAGCATCCTTTTGAGATGTAGCTGGAGCTACAGTCTTTTCAGTAACAGTAACATTTGCTTTTGATGCGAATGTTGGTTTTGGAGAGCCGTCTCGTGGAGACTCAACATATTGATTGAAGAGGTCTTCAATGATTGGCATAACATATGCCTTTGCTTCTTCGATAGTTGAAGCTTTTACTACAACCTCTGGTTGAATATTCCCGAAGGTCATCACAGGGATTGTAGCTTTTACAGAAAACTGTACGAGTTCAATTGTGCTTTTTGGAGCCTTCACCTTCTTCTCCTTTTTTGGAGCAGGTGCTTTCACTTCTTTTTTAACAACTTTCTTTGTGTCTTTTTTTGCCATGAAATTAAATGATTAGCTTATAATTTTACCGCTGTGAATCGTAGTGATTCTTGTTCGGTATATGTTGCGTCCCCAGTGGACTCTGCCTTTGCTTTCGCCGCCTTGAATTCTTCTCCAAGTTCGACCACCGCTTCTGGGTAGACCCACTTTTTCAATTTACTGATACTGAATTTTCCGAAACCAGTATCAAGTTTCTCGACCCCGTCGTCCATCATTCTCTTTAGAATGTGTGGGCGAAGTTGTTCTTTCTTTGCTTCGAGCGCTGCGATCTCTGCTTCGAGCATCGCGTACTCTTGATATATGCCGTGCATAATTATATTTTATGATTATCCTTATAAAAATCGACTATTTCTCGATACAAATCACCTTCCGATATCTTCTTATCACCCGCCTTCAAAGAAGCCTTACGCTTTTTGAGAAGGGCTTTAATGTATACCTTTTGATCCGGACGAATTCGAGTGTTCGAGCGGACGAAAGGAAACTCTTTTCTTTTAACTTTTTTCTTTGTTGTCATTGCTAATTTTGTTACTTTAAAACTTCGACTCTTCTATTATAATCTTTAATGGGTGTCGGTGTCAAATACCCTATATGTGGATAAGTCATTTTCTTTTTTTATCGTTACGGAGCGCCTTTCTAAAGTGAAGTATGCAGAATACTCGGTGCCCTATTTGCATCCACCATTTACCTCTAATCGGAGTACCACATTGCGCGCATCTCATTGATTTTGGATTCTTTGGTGAGTTCATATCTTTAAATTATATTGATAAAAACAACTTCTGCATCTCCAGTATTTCGAAATCCCCCAGCAATACGACCAATTAATTGCTCTCGGTTAGTATTGTCCATAGTATCATCAAGAATAATAATTAAATTCGTAACATCCTGTAATCCATCGGTCCCGGTCGAGATGCTATCGGTTGCAAACATGATCCCTTTTTCTTGCTTATATTTGGCAATTATTTCTTCCTTCTTTTTCTTTGGAGTTTTACCATCTACTTGAAATGATCCTTTACCATATTTCTCGTGAAAAAGTTTTGATACTTTACTTGAAAATGAATATACAATTGGACTCCGATTACTATACATACGAATGATTTCAATAAGATCCTCTCGTGGTTCAATCAAAGTCATCTCTCCATTAGAATCACGATCAATGTGTTTACAGTATTTTAAGTAATTAAGGTAGGCGAGTTTTTGACGAACTGAATTTGCTACTTGAATGCGATTATGTCCATAGACTGAAAACCTTTCAAGAGTATCTGCATCGGCATTTTTCATTGGTAAGTTGATTTCTGTTTTTTTGAATACAAGATCTTCTCTCTCAATAAAAATTCGTTTTAATTCTCCTTGGTCGATATACGCTAAGAAATCTTCAATCTGTCCTACTTTAAATGAAAGGAATTTGGGGTAGTAGGCAAATCTGTCTGGTTCGGTATTGCAGTGTAGGAAGAGCCAGCGTTCATAAGAGCCTGTGTCATCGAATAGCCATGAGTGGACCACATAGAGACGCTCTTCCTTGTTCCGGAAAGGGGTCCCAGACATCAAGACTGCCCCAAATGTAGCATTAATTAGGCGTGAGACCATCTTGGTGAGGGTTTTACCCCTATTAGCCGCCTGATGCACCTCGTCGACGATTAGAAGCGTTTTAGACAGGTTTTTGCTCAATATAGACTCGTTCTTGCCTAACCATTGGTGCGATACGATTTTGAACGGAATTGTAAGGTACTTTTTTAGGAGGTCATCCCATTGTTTGTGGGTTGAAGGAGGAGCAACAATAATCAGAGATGTAATCAGTCCGTAGAATTCTGCATTATATGCGATCTGGGTAGCTGTAAGAGTTTTCCCTTTACCCATTGTGAAATACAAGAGAGAGTTTTTGATCTTTTCTTTTGAAAGAAGTAAAAGACTAACCCCATCAATGGCATCTCTTTGGTACGGTTCTATTTCTTTATTTTCATTGGAAAAAATGTTCAACATATTTCGATAAGATATTATTTAGATCTTCGTCTTTTGCCATAAAGTATAACCCATTTCGTGTTGCCTCTCGTATATCATTGTGATGTGTTTCATAAGGACCCTCGTGCCATAAATCAATTTTTTTTAGAAGAGCATCTGTAATAACTTCTTTTCTTCCACTTCGGATTAATTCATTGACATTAAACTGTTCATCTTGTAAAAATTTTAACAAATTGATTTGCTCCTTGATGATTGATCGAGATAGGTACTTGTTTGTTGAATCAATTTTTTCGATAACAATAAAATCTGCACCTGCACATTTTTTAAGGATTTTTTCTTTTTGGTCTTCAAAGCTTCCTGTAAAAACTACCGCCGATCTTTTTATTTGTATTCCATCAAATGTCATACGAACAAAAGCGGTGGTACTGTTACTAACTTTTGGATCTCCGGTATCGACACTCACAATAGTTATTTTTTTATTGTCTAACATATGCATTCCTCGGCTAATTTCTTATCACGCCAGTAATTTTTTAACAGAGCTTTGTATTCTGTGGTTGTATAGAATTCCATAACTTTCTTAGTGTCCATAACAACTCCAAAATATTTTGCCATAAAGAGTGGCATTTCTTTTCCTTCTTTTGTTACAGCCTTCCATGTAGGGTCGTATGCCAGTATTCCTTCTGAATCAGTAAGCCATGCGTGATAGATCCATTTGTTATTAATGAATACTAGACCTTCAACATATCGATATTCTGGATGTGTAACACATAGTGCCAAACAAAAGTCGAAACAATCACCTACTTTTCCTCGTGGTATTTCTTTTGGCAAAAGAGCAGGATGATAGACTTTTGCCTTTTCATGAATTACTTTTTTGAAAAATTGGTTCATAACTTTAATAGGATATCTTCAAACTGATCAAGTGTTACATTGCGCTCCAGAATCGGATGTCGACCATTTTTAAATTGTACCTGCACTGTTCCGGTTGTGAAGTAGTAATTTATTCGACACGGAGATTCTTCTTCTTTTGCAAAAGAAATCATCACAGGATTCTTCTGCGGTAATATCTCAATGAAGCCATATGCTCCAGCGAGACCTTTTATATTTTGTAGTGGATTTTCTAGTCCCATATTATCTTATTATTTTTATTAATGGATCATTGGTAATCTTTAGAAATGCCTTTCGAGATGCGAGTGCGAGGGTTGGTCCGTAAAAAGTACATACTGATTTGTAGCTGAATCCCTGCGCTTGCACCTTGGTTGAATATCGGAGCTTTCGTTCCGATGGTGGGATTTTCCCGACGTAATGGATAGCCCACTTTTGATAGCTCCCCCTCTTTTTGATTCGTAGGAAGTAATCATTTCCGTCCAGCACTATATGCATTGGTAGTAATTCGATGAAGTCCATGTTAGAAGTTGTCTAGCGGAGATGATGGCTGATAAGCTTTTTCATCCGACCACGTAGGATTTATTATTACTCCTTCAAACTTAGCCGAGTCGTGCCCGTTCTCTCGTTCGACCGGAACGAATTTGCCGTATCGTTTTCCGTATGCTCGCATCTCTTTTGAGAAAGCAATATTACCTTTGAATTTTCGACCGTCTTTAATACAGTATTGTTTGTATTCTTCGTAGAGTTTTCGAGCTGGAGTAATTTCCCCTTCCACGAATTCCAAACATTCCCCGATGAATCCTTCGACAGATGAGTTCTCTTCACGGTATTCGATAAGAGAGTTTTGTTGCTCTTTCGTAACTGTGAATTTCTTTTCTTCTCGAAGACTCTTCGCACCATCGAGCATCCAATTCAAAATCCCAGAAAGTTCCGTTGCAAGAACCCCATAAGAGAATCGAAGAGATGTGTTTGGATTGTCTCGGAAGTTGTTGTTGAAATTCACCACCATGATACGGCGTTCGGTTGCAGTCGATGAATCATCCACGCGGGGCATTGTGTTCACCGCAAAGATAAACTTTGCTTGCGGTTTGAATTTGAATTGGTCCTTGTACTTCATATTGATAGTAAGCTCTTCCCCAGAGATAAGCTTCTTCAATTTGTGTGATTGGTAGTAGTTACCAGAGACCTCTTCAATCACGTTGAGCCGTTTTCCGATAAGCCCTTTCAGTCCGAATGTAGAGTACAAGTCTTCAAGGTCAATGCGTGATGTTGCTTCATCACCCATTACCATTGAGATTGTGTCCGCAAAAGTAGACTTTCCGTTTCCACCGTCTCCGACTAGAAATAGCGCCTTGGCATAGATCATAGAAGATGAAAGCAAGTAGCCAGAGAATTGCTGGAGCATAAGCTTTTTCTTTTCTGATTCGTCTCCCTCCATCCATGCATCAAGACACTCTAGGAATGTTGGGCAGGTAGCAGATGGGTTGTAGTCGACAGGACATTGCACCATAGAGACAAAGTCCGGAGTGTGCGGGATTAATTCTCGGGTGTAGATATTGAGCAGTCCATTTTTCACATTACAAATATACCCTCGGTCATCAGTCAGTATGAGATCGGGGATGATTGAAAGCAAACATGCGATTTTATCTTTGACGTTTTTGGTAGTTCGATACCCCCAGAGCATATCTTCATAGAGCGCATTGAGCACGATATTTGAAAGTTCTTGGTCCGTCATCATTTTGTACACGCCGTTCACGTAATTGAATATGATACCCACCTCGTTCTTTTTGAGATGCGGATAGCGAGATGCAATTTCGTGTTCGTAGTTTGAGAAGCGAGTCTTGTCGACTTCCTTTCGATCCTTGGCAACAGCGGTATACACAGAAGAGATTTTTTGTTGCTCTTCTGGAGTCATATTGAATGCGATTATTTCATTCTTATATGAGTAGGTATATCCAGTCTGGTACGCAGAATTGATGGTGTTTATTATTTCTTGTCGTCCACCGTTTTCCTTTTCGATACCGTGCCAGCCCACCTCTTCGATGTGCTTTATAGCTTTCGCTTTACTCCACCCTGCTTGGCGCATCAGTGTGGCTGTAATTAGTAACGCTTGGTTACGGCTAACGATATTAGGGGGAAGTGTGCCCGGTTCTCCAGAGATAAGTTTTTTAAAACTCTCTCGGTTCTCCATTGGGTATTTTTCGTTTACTCGATCAAAGAAGTCTTTTCTTTCAGCATCAGCATATTTTTTCAGATTATCATTTGTTGGGTTTGAGGGGAATGACAAAACCTCTTGTACTGGCGGGAATGCTTCTGCCATTTGGTCCATTGTGTAATTGGCAGAGATGTTTTTGTAAAGACCTTTGATTCTAAACGGTGCGTTTTTTACTCCTTGCTTGTAAGCATCGCCTGATTTTTTCCAATAGTAAGTATCAGGAATACGCATGATGCGAGTCAAGTCTTTTACTACAGGATCAGCTTTTAGTGTGGTAACAATTGATTGCTCAATACGCTCCCACTTTGCGACGATATTCTCCCATGTCTCCTCTCCAAAGATTTCGTCTTTGTAGATAGGCTCGTCAAGAAGCCAATAAATATGGTAGCCGTTTTTTGTTTCAAGAATGAAAGTAGGTTCAAGTTTTTCTTTAATAAATTCCAATTCTTTTTCATCTTTTCTTCCGTCGATATCGACAAAGAAAGCGTTCAATGATGAGCAATGGTCCTTCTTTGCGTCCGATGCATTTTTAAAACCGTTTACAGTAAAGTATGCTTCGTATCCTTCGACGTTCAAGTCATCTCTTCGTGTTGTCGAAGAGACCGGTGCTCGACCATTTCCTGTTTGATCAATATAGCGGTATACGTGATCCGGGAATGAGTCTAAGAATTTGAATTTTGCATTAGGATTTTGCATTTGACATAAGCTTTAATAATTCTGGATTCTCCCAAGTGTTAACGATAACATGGACTTCCATATCCGGTATGCTTCCTAGGAAAAAATGCTCGGAGCCTTCGACATCTGGAGTAGGATAAACAGCCCAGTTAAGGTAATGTTCGCACCACCCCACAACTCCACGCCGTGGTGTGAATGAGCCAAATTGATTCGGCTCCATAAGTTCAATAACGTCTTTTTCAAAGATCTTCACTCCAAACTTGCCGAGCTTGCCAGTGAATTCCATAAAATCAACATACTCTTTGTCTACACTTTTTATATCCTCTGGAAATGTTGCGTAGCAGAGCCGTTCAATGGAGACAGGTGGCGACATAATATTCGTTATTTTGCTCCACATTCTGTATTCCTTGTCCTTGATTGTCATTGTTTTCTCTCATTAACTAATAATACTTATCCACATATTCACACGTTATCCCCAGAAAACTTGTGCATTCTCGCATTTTGTTGTTTTCTGGTCGCCCATCGGCAGTTCTTTTTACAATAATTTTTAGTCGGATTGATCCTATCGATCGTAGTATCAATTCTTCCATGCTTATCAAGGTGTTTTAAATAGCTTTTAAACATATCTTTTTTAAAGCTTTGATATGTTTTCCATTCTACTACAATACCTTTTGCTCCATAAAATCTATAACTTTTATCGCTTTTCGAATGACATCGCTCTTTCATTTTTTTGAAGGTCTTATATAAACCAAAATCAAGATATTGCATCTTCTTACGATATTGTGCTTGATATTTACGGGTGCGTTCGTTAATTACATCTTTATTTTTTAGATGGTAATCATGTAAATACTGCTTCCTACTAGAAACAGAAAATACGCCATCAGCAACATAACTAAGGAGATGCAACTCTCTTTGGGTGTTACTAATGACGTATTTTCTATTTCTAGTATTGTTCAGTTTTTGTTGCATATTTTAGTTATTTTTTTAAAATTTATACCCCGTTCCTTTCTTGTGGACTATTCTGCATCACCATCTTCGACAAGCTTGTCTCCGATTGATTTTGCTACTGTGATTACATCTCCGGCTACATGATCTTCTCCAAGGACTGTTACGTCGTTAAGAAGAGTATATTCGCCTGTTTCAACATCTACTTCGGCAACATTTGTTTCGTCATTGCCTTCTGCAGTATCGATACCAATTACGGCATTCTCTTCTGCTTGTGTAGGAGTTTCCTCTACAGTTGTTTCAGGTGCTGGAGTTTGAACAGTCTCCGCTGTATCTTCTGGACCGTAGCCCGGTACATCATTTAACATACGCGTATGCAGTAGGTTGCAAGCCGTTTACGTTTATAATTTAGAATCCCGGATCATCTTCGGTATTCAAGTCCTCTACGAATTTATCGAGAGCACTCTTTTCTTCCGGAGCTGATGCTTGTGCAAATTCACGCTTTGGCAATTTCGGCACGATTATAGTATCAACCATATTCTGCAAAAATGCCAATCGCTTTGTGTCATCCCATACAAGCGCGCCTTTTACGGTTATTTGTTCCATATCAGGCATACCGTTTGGATTGTCCTTTGTGAAAGCGTGCTTCACCGGATTACCGTTTTGATTAATGAACAATGACGAACGATTTTTTCCGTCGTCGCCCATCTTTACACTTGGAGATACTTTCATCTCTTGTGTAAGATCTACGTTCGGAAGCATTTTAAGAAATGCTGTTGCAAAAGAATTACTGTAACTCAATTGCAAGTGATACACATCTTCTCCGTCTTGAAAATCAAATAACCATGATTTTCCGTACGCGCCGTCTTGGGTACGAATACCGACAAGCTTGGCTGTGAAGCTATCGTAAAACTTTTCGTGTACGATCTTCCCTAATTTATTCTCACGTTGCTTTGCCCCTTCTGTACCAGCTGGCACTCTCTGACAAAATTTACCATCAAGGATAGTAATAAAATTACCACCGTCGCCTCTATTTTCTAGTCCCATAATAATATTTGTTTTGGTGGACCACCACCATTGTTTGATAATAAGTGCGAAATATCCGCACCAGATTTTGATCCCTGACTAAGAGAATGAAATCTTGATTCATTATACCAGTTGGCACCGACACCATGCAAATCTATTTTGTGAAAAATATGTGCATAACTTTTTACCCTTTACTTTTATAGACAAAAAGGACTACAATTAAGTAAATGTCAACGGTTCATCCCCGTATATATTCCACCGCCCGTGGAAAGCCAACAAAGCAAGCCCCTCTATAATTGAGGGGCTTCACTATTTAATTTGCAAGCCAAATTATAAACACAATAATGGCAAATGCTCCTAGAATAAATTCCATATTATTTCTCTTGGTTAAAAGTTTCGTAATATTCTTCTTCGAGCATTTCCCAGATCTTGTCGCTACCTTCCGCTAAAAGAATTTTAAACCATTCATCGGCACGTAGTGCTGATCCGTCTCCATAACAAGGACGACCGTCAAGCCATTCACAATTAGGACGTGGTCCGTTTTCTTTATGATAATCGTACAAAGGTTCGAGCGAGTGATAACCAACATCGTATGCCATAGGCTTGTTGAGATAGTAGTGTCCCCATTCGTGCTTTTCATATGTTGCCCGTCCTGTTGCTATGTATTCTTCCATTGTGCTGTCTAAGAGCATTCCGGTTGAAAATATAAAATGCGTAACTCCTTTTGATCCTTTGACGAGCATAAAACATTTTACTGGTCCGATACCATAATCCTTTTTTGGATCACTACTGCGTTTATCGTATGCTGGTGAAAAAAATGTTATTCGTTCTAGTTTTTCTTTTTCCATGTTATTTTTTTAGTTTATTACAATAGCCGTTTCTTTTAATAGTTCGAGTAACTCCTTTGACTTCTTCTGGACCGATAAACTTTTCAAGTCTCTCTTTGATTCGACTGCATGTTGAACATCCATGATCTCCATCACAGAAATGCTCTAACGCCAATTCATATAAATGTGAAGCATCTTCTGGTCGGAAAGATATTCGTTTAATCAATTGTCTGGTCATAACAATATACTCCGTTAAGGTGATCAATTTCGTGCTGATAAATAACAGCTTGGAAGCCGTTTACGTTCTTTGTTTTTGTTTTGAGTTTGTCGTGCTTATACACTTGGTACTCTACGACAATTGCGACGTGGCGAGATTTATTAATCTGGTCCCGTTCTGGGTATGTCATACAACCCTCGCTCCCTGTTTTCATTAATGGTGAACGACTAATTATTTTCGGATTGATAATAAGCTCGTCATGCGTAATGAAAAACGCAAGCGGATCAGTATCATCAATTTGTGGGTGAGCAAGTCCGACGCAACTGTATTTGCTCATCATCCACGCATGCATTGCGTCTCTCGCTTCGAGTACGCGGGGCATGTCTTCTAAAGTAACTTCACGACTCACTTTTCTGTGAGGGGGTACGATGTTTATTTGCATTGTTAACTAAAAATTATAGCTACTAATAAAATTATAAAACCAAATTCCGGATCAAGTATCCCGCCTATGGCGACTGCTACTAACCAACCTGTTGATATTTCCATATTATTTTTGTTTAGCTTCTAGTGCAGTCAAGCGAGCTTCGATTGCTCGCAACCGTGCCTCTTCGGGTGATATAGCTTGTGAGTATACTTTCCCTGCTGGTGCTACGTATTGCGCCTGTGGTACGACCTCTGGCGCTTGTGATGTACTAATTTGAGCCACGATAGCCGGCTGTGCGGGTACCACTATTTCCCCGCTATTTGTTGATATAAGGCGTGCGCCGTATACTGTTATACCGATAGCCGAGCCTAGCCCTAAAACGAATGCGAAAATTGTCTTTTTCATATACTTTAATAATACTTTACGCGGTGCCGTTGTCAACTAACTTTCATCGACAATGTAATAATCTTTTTCTTCTGGTGTTTCTAGCCTTAATTTAATAGCGTTTACAGCGAGACTCAAATATCGATCACGTTCTTCATACTCAAATAATCCGTCTCCTTGTGGATAAGCTTCGTAAATTGTTTCGCCTCCTACGTCCGGAAATGAAACACTAAAATATCCATGTCGTAACCGTAAATAACCGACCTGATTCCCTTTTTCATCGAATGCGTCGTATTGCTCTGGGCAAGCTCCGCATGTTTTTACAAGTTTAATTTTCATACATTATTCCTCGTCTGGATCCACTTCATTTTTCATCTGTTCGACCGTTGGCAAATTATCAAATGAATATTTTTTGATCAGCTTCACAGGGTAGTATTTGTATTTCTTTCCGTTTTTGCGGTCCGGTCCAAATTCCATACTTTCTTTTTCTGCTTTCTCGTTGTACTTTGCAAAGCGTTCGGTTTTCGGTACGGGCTTAGTTCTAAAACCCTTGTACACTTCCAGTACGTCTTTATCAAGGTCCAGCACATAAGAGAATTCGTTGTGCAAACTCTCACCAGCAAACTCTTCTTGATTCTGTAGTCTGATTTGCCCGTGCGCTTTTACTATAATATCGAGTATTTTTGCGCCGTGATCACGGCTTAGATGGTCCCAATATTTGCGCCAGTTGTCTCCGAGCTTTTCCATGTCCGCCTCGTCTTCTTTTGTTACCCATGCCAAATTGTCTACGTACTTTTTAAGGTCCGCTACTCTTTTCTTATTTGCTAAAAAAGCGAGTATAGTTCTGCCTTGTCCCTCGGGATAACCGTCCCATTGTCCGTACTGTGCCACTCTTGTTTTTTGGTCCTTTATGACCATTGTAAGGTGTCTTGTTCCCATAAATTTATATTGTTGGTGCATTAATGATAAAATTTGCAAGCTTTTGGTACGCTTTCCAGCGCGCCTTTTTCTCTTCCGGTGTTCCGTTGCCCTCTTCCGCTTGCTCGTCTATAAGGTTGAGCGCGTCCATGAGCTTTTGTTTTTCTTTTTCCAGTTTCATACTAATTACAGTCTTTATGATATCTTTTGTCGACCTCGCACTTTCCCCCGCATGCGGGGCAACAATTCTCCTCTTCGTGGTTCGCTTCGCACTCGTTGCACCAGTACATTGTCGCGGGGTTACCGCACTTGGTACATGTTGTACCGTCCTCGTCGTCATAGCCCATGTATAAATGCACGTCTACGCCGTCAAAAGTCCAGTCAAATGTCTCTCCGTTCAATAGTTCTTGCAAGTCTTCCTCTGAAAAAGGAATCTTTATTTTTTTGTTAGCCATTATAGTGATGTAATAATTTGATAATCATGCAAGCACTCGACAAGTGCCTTTGCAAATGTGTTCCCGTACCCGTGCGCTGTTGCTATTGTCCCGTATGCCGTTTTAAAGCTATAGCGGGCAATATACCAATCGGGTATGTTTGTATTTTTGTAGCGTGTTATTTCCATAAAATTATTGTACTTTTCTTATAATCTCGAATGTGTCCGCTAGATCTTCATAGGTCCATTGTCCGTTTTCTTCTTTATACGCATTTTTTACGATGCATATATTGATACGTGGCTTATCTTCCGGATCGAGAGTCAAAAGAAACTCGTCCGCTTCTTGTAGTGTCTCAAATATTTCTTCGTTGTCGTTCAAACTGTCCACCACCCAAAATAGTCTTTTTTCCATAATGTTATGCGTTAAAGTTAAAGGCTGATAATTCTTCCTTGTTGATCCCGAGTACGATCCCGAGCGACTCGTGTAAGCCTTGGATCTGGTACACTTGCTTTTTAACACTACAAGCATACGTCGGAAATTGTCCGATATATGATAGCTCCATAAAAGGAACGTCTAGCGCTCTTATTGTCTCGTGCGCCTCTGCGAGTGTGTCGCATAGCTTGATAAGTTTGTTTTTTGTTTTAAGTGCTTTTAATACTTGGTATTTCATATATTTATTATGTTGTTATGTGAGTAGTAGGTGTGTCAAATGTGTCTTTGTCGATGAATTGACCACGTGCGACTGCTTGCCTTGCTCCTCGCTTATAATTTTTTAAGTACAAATGAACGTCGCGACGTTCGCCCACGTTGTGATGATCAAGCCACTTATTGATGATCTCGCGTGCCTCGTCGATCGTCTTTGCAAAAGTAATAGTGTAATAGTGCCCATTATCTCCAAAAACTTGCGTGTAGTACCAATTTTCTGTCGTCATGTCGTGTTGCATATAGTTATAGCTCTTTAATTTTAGATGTTGCTCGACGTGTATAATCGCCCCACTCTTCGCCTTTCTTCTGTCCCCAGCCCATAAAGCGAGCAAGGGCTAGCTGTGCTTCGAACAGTTGAGAAGTCCCCCAGCAAGTCATTGCCATTTTTTCGGATCGGTTTGACCAATATGAAAGGTCTTTTAATTGCTCTTTTGTGTATATGTCTTCGATCGGTGTTTTGCCGTCGAGTAATACGCGATAGCGTCGGTACGCCATATTTCGCCCGTAGCTATTTGATGTGCGGGCTGTCTCTCCTATAAGTGTGATTGATTTTGTTTTTTGCATGGTATTTTATATATTAATTTTTTCTAAATTGTCCCATAGTTCTCGAAAGTTCACCGTTGCGATATCAAAGCCATCTTCGTCTCGTAGAGCTTTTAGCTCTGGCTCTTGTATTAAATTAATGAGCATAGACTTGAAAGATTTTGTAGTGTTCGCCTGTACGGCTATTTCGTATGCTCTTGTTGCGATCTCTTTTGATGTATTGTCGAGATGTAACTTTGTGAGCCATGTTGATCGGTTTGACCATCCATTATATTTTGTTTCCATAGTGTTTTTATATTTTCCGCTTAATCTCTATATTTGTGCTTGTGAGTACATATATAGAGATTGAACGGCACAAGCTGATAAAATAGGTTTTTTGTATCACAAGCCCTATTGCGCAATTTTAATGATTGCATGGCAGAAGATCACGAACCCGAGAGAGCAGATAGCCATGGCGACTATAAAGCCTCTGTAGTAGTGATAGCGTCTCGCCTTTGGATCGATGTCGTTATACTTCATTTTGTTAGTGTGCTTTTTATTAATGTGTAGGACTTCGACTGTCCTATATATAGGTTAGCATATAAGCGGTGTCGGTGTCAAATATAGGGGTGTGGATAAGTCTTGCTATAAGGTATGACGGTGGGATGGGCTTATATGTGGGGGGATGGGGCGGGGCAGATGGATTGCGAAAAGTTGTCAAGGGGTGCTTTCTTGCCCCGAAAAAAGGGGGACCTGTTGGGATTGGGGGAAAAAGGACCGGACGGGCTACGTAGAAATAAGGCTTAAACGGGGCAGATGATTTTTTTTTTCATTTGCCCCGATTTGCCCCGCCCGAAAAAAGCCTTATTTTATAAGGATTGCTATTGACGTGTGTACGTTTTGTATTGTCGTATTGACCTTATAGCGTAAGGGTTCCTAGTTTGCCCCGTTTAACCCTTATTTTATAAGCCTTAAACGGGGCAGATAAATTTTTTTTCAACCTTTTAATATACAAATATTTTAAAAATAAAAACTTCCTAAAATCATTTGCCCCTTTGCCCCGTGTGGTGTAATGTTGCCCTGATTCTCTGCACTCTCTGTTGTTGTGATTGTGGTCCATTCTGGGGTCCATGTATGGGGATGGATATGCCATGCCATTGATATAATTTTTTTTATTTTTTTGTAATATTTTTTATAGGATTTCTTTTTAATCAAGAGAGGACTAGGGGGAGACCCCTTCAACCAGACCCCCGGGTAAATTGTAAAAAAAGAGTCCCTTAACCCCCTCCTTAAAACAACCCTCCTCTTGCATAGATCACCCACCCCCATCTTGTTTTTAAAAAACTCTTTCAAAAAAATCCCCAGAGAAATTTCCCATAAATTTTTTTCATGTTATAGTTAAGGTATGAAGAGACCACAAAAAGGTTCTACAGTAAAACAGTTTGCCTATGCTCAAAAGCTTTTTAATGGAGACGGCAGGAGTAAGAAAGAGATTGCTCGCTCTGTAGGTTTTTCTCCATCTGTTTCTAACAATGTGCACAACAAAATAGAAAAAACGGAAGGATTCCAAAACGCTATGATAGTTATGGCTACGAGATCCAACAATCTCGTGTTGGCAGCTATGGCTGAATATGAAGCGCGTGGCTTTACGGAGTTCTCAAACAAAGATCTCAACGGGGCATTGAATGCAATTGCTACCGCGTGGGAGAGAATAAACAAACAGCGTGGCGAGGGAGAGAATAAGGACCCAGAGAAGAATCCTCTGCGTAAGGTCTTTATGCAAAAGGTCGAGAATCAAACAATCAATATGAACCCGGTAAATACTCCGTCTGCTGTAACGGTTGAAGCAACGGAAGTGAAAGAAGCGGAGACTGTTGAAGAAATGCCAGATTTAGATTTTTAATCAATGCAAAACAACTACCAAGCGCACAATGCCGCGATTGTAAAAGAGCTAACGGAAAATCCCGATCTCATATACGACAAGCGGTGGAGAATGGATAATCTGTATTGGATTATCACGAAGGACGGGACGAAGGAGGTGTTTAAGATGAACCGGGCGCAGAAACATTTTTTTGAGAACTTTCTATCAAAGCCCGGGGAGATATACCACCGACATATTATTTTGAAGAGTCGTCAGCTCGGATTCACAACTTTTATCGATTTGTTTATTCTCGATGAAGTGCTTTTTAATTCCAACCGAGAAGGATTGATTGTCGCGCACAAGGTGCAGGACGCTACGGAAATCTTTGATCGTAAGATTGACTTTGCTGTTCGAAATATGGCGGAAGATATCAAGGGAGCGTTTTTTAAGTTGCAAAGAAATAGTGCGAAGAAGATTCAGGTGGTAGTGGATTACGGACCAGACAAAGGTTCCACCTCTAGTATTCAAGTTGCGATATCCGGACGATCTGCGACGTATTTCTACGTGCACATTTCGGAGTTTGCAAAGATGTGCGTGATGTACCCAAAGAACGCACAGGAAGTTGAGACGGGTACGTTCCCTGCGGTCCCGTTTGATGGGTTTATTTTTATCGAGGGTACAGCAGAAGGTATGGCGGGGCGTTTCTATGAGATGTTCAACGGAAGCTGGCTCGTGCGAGATACTATTACGCCGATGGTATCGCGGGTTAAATTCCTACCCCACTTTTATAACTGGCAGTACGACGACATGGAAATGAAGAAGATCACCGAGACTATTCCTGTCGACAAAATGGAGATTGGAGAAATCGACTTCGGAGAATATCAGAAGGAGCACAATCTGACGGACGTTGAAATCACGTACTATTACATGAAATACCTACAGATGGGAGGTAAGGATTCTAGTGATGCTGTGCACAAATTGCACCAAGAATATCCGACTACTCCAGAGGAAGCATTTCTCTCTACAGGGCAGACGTACTTCCCAACATCAAAAGTTTTTTCAATGCTACAAACTGCGAAGCAAGGAATTCGAGGGGAGCTTATCAAGAATGAATCGGGAGAGGTTGTCTTTCAAGAACTATCAACGGGGCGGTTGGAGATTTTCAACATGCCACAGATCGGAGACAAGTATGTTGTTGGTGGAGATACGGCGGAGGGGTTGTCTCACGGAGATGCGCAGGTTTTGTATGTGATCAACCACCGGACCGAGGAATGCGACGCGATCTATCATTCGAATGTTCCACCTGACGAATTTATTACAGACGCGTTCAATGTAGGAAAGTTTTATAACTGGGCGCTGATGGGGATTGAGTCGAACAAAGACGGACTCTGGGTAAATGACGGGTTGGATAAACTTGGGTATATCAATCTCTACTATCGAAAGGTCTTTGATGACATAACCAAAAATGTAACCAAGTTCTTTGGGTGGAAGACGACCAGCGCGACGCGACCATTCTCACTGGCTGCACTCAAAGCTGTATTCTTGCGGAAGGATAAGGGATTCCCAGCAAAGCTTCTATCGGAAATGGTAACGTTCCTTCGAAATGCCAAGGGAAGACCAGAAGCATTGGCTGGAAAGAACGATGACGTGGTCATGGCTGCCTCAATTGGCTATGCCATACTCCAAGAGCAAGGGAAATTCGTTGGGGATACCAACCCGGGCGAAGGTTTTAATATGATGAAAGCTATATTTGGTGAAATGTAAAATCCTATGACATCGCGACGAATGAAATCTCTACATTTTAATCTGAAAGAAGGAGAGAACGTCGTTTTTCATCGGGAACATCGATCAAAAAAGGGAAGAAGGAGCAGAAAATCGACAAGTTTTTCGTATTTGAGATACAAATTTAGAAAAAAATACGGAAAAGATGGTGATAACTTGCTAAAATGATTGCAATTAAAATTAACAAGAGCTACAATTAACTTATATGCCAAACACCAACGATTCTGAAAGTGTTGCAGGGGATTCTGAAAGCGTAATCACGACTCCCAAGAAGAACACTCAAATTGATTCCGACAAGGAAACAATAAACTTTCTTGCTGACAAAAAGAAAGATATGAAGAAGTCGATGTATCGAACAAAATTCGATTCTCTCTACCGTGAAATCCAAGACAACATTGTAAATACTGGAGTTTCATACGGACAAAAGCTATACGAATCAAATGGCTGGGGTTCAATGGTCTTCTATAACAAGATGGCGAATGGTGCATACGACTATAACGTGTACCCACAAAAGATTACGGATCGAGATCAGAATCGTTCTGGAGTTCCTGTATCACAAGAGCCTATTGCCTTCTCTAAAATCTTAATTGCTACCAGTGTGCTTGCTGGAAAAATGCCGGACGCAGAAGTTATTGCGGACGACAAGGTCTTTGGACGTGCTGCATACGAGCTATGGAAGCGTACTTGGGTTTTGAAAGGAGCAAACGGTGAGAATACTCTCTGGCTTACTTACCAAAACCTTCTTACTTGCGGATGGGCTGCATGGCGTACATACCCTAGACGTGTTTCTGTTCAAAGAAAGGGCGTAGAGAAAATTCTTTTTGATGATGTTTACCGTGAACCAATGGACCCAGCTCGAACATGGCTTGGACTTGGATTTACAAACGGAGACTACTGGTCTCAATTCGAAGTGTATTACGAAAAGGATATGCTAAAGAGTGAGTTCTTTGCGAAATACCCAGAAGCAAAAAAGAATGCTCGTAAATTGGAATACTGTACTACTTCACAGGAAGCAAAAGACCAGAACCAAGAAAAAGCTCAACACTCTGTAACAATCGGATACTACGAAAACGTTTTGCTCAACCGATTTATTATCGCTTGTGGAAAGATGGTTATTTACGATGGTGAAATGCCAAACGATGAATCATACGGATCAGTTACTGTTGTCAGATGTTTTGCTCGTGATTTGAACGATCCTCACGGCGTTGGTCTCTACGAACTTATGCGTGGAAACACAGCTCTTTATACATATATCAACTCTCTCAACGCGCAACAGGTGGAAGCGGAAATTTATCCGTTGCTTTTCGGTGCGCAAGTACAAAACGGAACTGCATCATACAAGCGTGGTCCAAACATTGTGAACCCAAAGAATCCGGGTACTCAAATCGATGTTGTTCGAACTACTGGTAACGTCTCACAAGGTATCGCATTTGCTGACAAGCAGAAGCAGGACATCGAAGAGAATACTGGAGTCAACAATATTGTTGCTGGTCAAAACGCAGAATCAACTCTCGGTTCAACTGTGATCCTGAAAGAAGCTGCATACAACCGTCTTACTTCTCCAAAGAATTCAATGATGAATGGTCTTCAATCAGATGCGCACATTGCTCTTTCTTGGATCAAACAAACATACACTGTTGATAAAATTTTCATGATTGACTCTGACGAGCGTGTTGCTGAATTTGCAAAACAAAACCCAGACTACTTCGTACAGTCAGCTGCGATTGTTGGAGATAACGGCGAACCAAAAGGATACGCTGTTGCTGCTTCAAAGAATCTTCGACTTAATTTCGACTTCACTCCAGATGGAGAGATGCTTGAAAACGTACCAACTCGAACTGTCTCTGCAAAGATGCTCTTCGATGAAATGGGACAACACGGACACAAGAGCGACTATGTAGAATTTGTCATTGACCCAGACTCAATGCTCCTTCCTTCTCTTGAAATTCAAAAGCAAACATTCATGGCTCTCTTCCCTGTTATCACAAACCAAATCAATACGATTTACTCACTACGTCGTACAGATCCAGAAGCTGCTGCCTCTCAACTTCTTTCATTTGAACAACTTCTACAAATCCAAAAACAAGATATTTACAACTACATTCCGAAAGACCAATATGATGCGATTATTGCATTGCAACCATCAGAAAATATTCCACAACCACCACCTGATTTGTCTAACGCTCCAAAGGTTAGTGTAAGTATCAAAGCTGATGCTTCAACAATGGCTGGTCAAGAACTATTACAAGACGTTGGAGTCGAACCACAAAACGAAGCACCAGAGCCGGGTGGAGAAGGTGCACCGGGAGTACCCGGAGTATCAGACGATCCAAATCTCGGAGAACCAAAATCTCCAGAGTCAATTGCTCGTCCTC
>Ga0213919_1000123_pt1 | contig 41409 bp, 53 predicted proteins | sample McNCre317MG_FD_161056 | JGI IMG/M metagenome (GOLD analysis project Ga0213919, IMG submission 161056) | Freshwater microbial communities from McNutts Creek, Athens, Georgia, United States - 3-17 MG | ecosystem: Environmental > Aquatic > Freshwater > Creek | place: USA: Georgia | collected...
CCGCATAGGTCGCCGGGTTGAAGCCCGTCTTATGCATGTGCCAGCGGGCGGCGGAGAAGCCACCTGCGAAGGCCAGCACGAAGGGGCTGGGCACGAACACGATGTGCTTTGGTGGCGGTTGCTTGGCAGCGGCGTAGAGCCCGTGCACAGCTTCGATGCAGGCCTGCCGGTCATCCTCGGTCATCGGCGCAGTTGACATGGCATTGGCGATCCAGCGATCGCGCCATGCAGGCAGCATGGCCCGGTGTTCGTCGGTGAGCGAGTAGATCTTCGGACGCTTAGTTGCGGCGGTCGCCATGGGGTTCTCCAGTTGGCTGGTTGGGAAGGGTTGCGGGTGCATCAGAGCAGTTTCCAATCCAGCGCGTTTTCGTCGCCGGGGACTGTTTTGAAATCGGCGTATTGCCATTCGTAGAGTTCGATGAAGCCGGGGTGATCGAAGCGGGTGCGGATCACTTTGCAGTGTTGCAGAGCCTTGTAGGCCCGGCGTGCGGTGGCAGAGAGGGTGACGGTGGCCATCAGTTCTGCCCTTCGGGATCGGTGATGCCGAGACGGGTATAGTTGGGCTGTGAGGCCCGCCGAAGATTCTTCAAAAACCCGGTGACCCGCTCGGCCATATGGCCGACCATGCAGGCGGCATATTCCTGCTCGTTGAAGCCGTCCGGGTTGAGTTGATGGGCTTCGAGCCGCTTGGCGGCTAACCATGTGGCAAAGTTCATCAGCCGCGCCTCCGCAGGTCGCGCAATTTGTCGGCGGCGCGGAAGATGGCGACCAGGACGAGCAGGATCAGCCAGACGAGGGCGTGGCCATCGGGCAGCGGTTCGTTGGTTGGGCTGTCGCCAAAGTTTTGAGGGTTGTTCCACGGGTCGTTCATGGCCTGCCTGCCTCCACCTTTTCGAGAAAATCGCGGGCCATTTCGGTGCCCCATTGCCAATAGAAGTGACTGCGCGTGTGCGGTCCGAAGGGATTTGCCGGATCGGGCCACCGTTCGATGCGGGCGCGCAAGAAATCGGTTGCGCCGCGATGGCGGGCGCTGCGAAGAGCGGGACTCATGGGCGGGGTTCCTGATCCTCACACTCGGCAGCCAATCTATCCCAAGCGGCGGAGAGCAAAGCCCCGGCCTGGGCAAGGTGGCGCTGGGCGCGCTGCTGCCAGCCGTCGCGGCGAAAGTGCATGTCTTCCTGTGCGTGGACGATGTAGCGCAGCGCGCGATCGGGCAGGCATTTGAGCGGCAAGGCGCGGTCGCTTTCGGGGGTATGGCCAAACTGCTGGGCATCGCGGGCGCGCTCGGCAAGGAAAGCGATCACGGCGCGCAGACCAAGCATGTCAGGATCGATCGCGCCGGGGATCAGCTGGGCGGGCGCGGAGCAATGTGCAATTTCTGCACATTGCTCTTGTGCCTGATCAAACAGCGAGGGCGCGGGTTCGATCACAGGTGCGGCAGCGGGATTTGAACGATCAGAACCGCACCGGCCACCAAGGCAGCCCCGGCAAACATGAGCTGGCCTGAAGTTGAACGGCGCAGGCTTCGGCGATCATCAACAATATCGACAATCGCAGCGGCGGCGATGGTGTTGCACAGCCATGCGCAAAGCAGGAGGATCAAGCTGGTCATGCCGGGATGCCCTGAATTGCCGCCGCGATGGCTGGCGCGAGAACGAGACCCCAGATGAGGGCGACGGCGGCTCCGCCGAGAAAGGGCCAGTGATCGTGCCGCGCAGCGGTGAGGCGCACGCGGCGGATCAGGGCATCGCGGCGGGCTTCGATATCGAAGCTGGCTTGCAGATCGATGTGGGCCTGCTTGTCCATCGCGGTGGGCCGGTTCATGCGCGTGTGCCCTGGGCGAAGCGCTGGGCCAACGCGGCATCGATCTGTGCGGCGCGGTCTGCCGAGTGGCCGGACAGGCTGCCGCCGCTGGTGCCATCGTTGAAAGTGCGGGTTGCCACCCAGGCATCGACAGCGGCGCGGAGCCATTCGCTTTTCGGGGTGACGGCTGCCGCGCCGGTTACCGGCTGGCCGTGGCGCAAGCGCGAGCTGGCGGGTGACGGAAAGCCCGATGCCGCGATGTGGGCGCGGATATGGGCAACTACCGTGCGCAGATCGACGGCTTCAAGCCGGAGCTGGCGGGCGACGTAGAGAATGCCGCACCATTGCCCGCGATGTCCGAGTTCCAGCGCGATCGGCGCGCTGTTGGTCTGATCGGTGGGGATTGGTGCAGCGGGGGCGAAGCGTGCCGGGAAAGGCAGGACTTTCGCGGTGCCGGGAGCTAAAGACATCGGAAACCTCCGTTCTGTGAACGGGAGGCTTATGTTATCAAAATGATTACCCCGTCAAGCGGAAATGTTATCGTTTAGATAACACTGCTTCAGTCGATGCCCTTATGCCGCGCGATCGGCCATGGACTTTGCGCCCAGACTATCATCGTCTGAAGCGGGGCTGGAGAAATCAACCGGCGCGCGTTGTTCGGCCACGCGGTGGATCAATTCGCGCTGGATATGCCCTGCCGCGCGGTAGGCGCGGATCAGTTCCATCTCCTCGGCGCGAAGGAAAGCATTCTGTTCGTTTTCATTGAGAAGATCGACGGGAGGCAGGTCAAAGACCTTCGCGATGCGGCGCATATAGTCGAGGGTGAGCTGCATGCGCCCGACTTCGAGCGAAGAAATTGTGACTTTCGAGACGCCCACCTGATCGGCGAGCGCCTGCTGCGACAGTCCGGCTCTCATGCGAATGAGCCGGATGCGGTTGGGTGCCTGATCCATTGGCAAGAGATGGAAGACCTGTGCTGCCATGCCTAGAGGCTCAATTGATTACGGGCACTTGTCAAGATGTTATCGTTTCGATTACATGACCCGCAATGACACAGGCAGTTCCCCCTCACCCGCTGCGCGCTTGGCGCTTATCCAAGGGTTTCACGCTGGACCACTGCGCGAAGGGCGTCGGGACGACGCGCCCGGTGTGGCACGCCTGGGAGACTGGCAAGCGCCGCCCGGACCCGAATTTCATGCCGAAGGTGCGGAAATTTACGGGCGGTGAAGTGGGCGCTGATGCGTTTTTCCCCAGCATTGAAGAGGCGGCGTGATGGGTAAGGATGGTGGCGATTCGCTGTGGGCGTTTCTGAAGGACTTGTTTCTGCCATTCCCGCCCGTGAATATGGCAGAAATTGTCAGATGCGTTGTTTTGCCTGCACCTTCTGGAAAGATGGAGAGCGCGCGGATCAGCCGTGATCCCTTTGCCCATGCTGACGGTTCGCGCGAGTGTCGTCCGGTCGCTGCAGTTGATCTTACCAATGCTGCCGTGAAGCAGCAATTTGCGCAAATGCAGCAGGCCAAGAGCCATCCGGCGCTGGCTAGTCTGGTGGCGATCGGGGCGCGTAGTGACGGGCGGGGCTGGCATGTACAGTTGATGCGCGGGGGATCGGTGATTGCCTCGCTGACGCCGAACGAGGCCGAGGCGCTGGCGCGCGAGCTGACCGATACGGCTGCCGTGGTGCGGGGTGAGAAGTGGTGAGGCTGACTAGCGACTGGTCGCGGATTTCGGCGGCGAGCGCGATCAACCGCACGGCGGCGGTGGTGACTGCGGGCAGCGAAGTGGAAGGCAGTTTTCGCCGCCCGCCGCATGATTGCTGGCATGCCCGCGTGCCGCCGCAAACGATATCGCCGCGCTATTTCCCGGATGTTGCCACGGGGTTCGAGGACCTGACCGGCAGGCAGACCGGGCGGCTGACGGTGATCGGCTATCTGGGCAAGCAGAACCCCAAGAAGAAGGCGCGTTGGCTCGTGCGGTGTGCCTGCGGCGATTACGAGGTGCGCCATGCGGCGGCGATCAAGGCGGCGGCATCGGGCGATGATTGCTGCTGGAACTGCGGCAATGTGAAGGCGATGAGAAACGGGGGGCACAAGCGGTGACTGTGCCGGACCATTACTTTCTGCTGATCGGGTTGCGGCTGTGCTGCTTCAGCGAAGGCGCGGCGCTGGCGCTGGCGCGATGCCTGCACCCGGCGATGTTCACCAGCCGTGTGCCGGGAAATTGAGTGCCATGGGGGGGTATCAGCAAACACCGGAGCAAAAGGCAGCGCGCGAGGCCGAGCTGGCCGAACTGCGCGCCCGGCTGAACGATGATGTTGACGAGGTTGTGCGGCGCTATCTGCCGCTGGCCCGGCAGGCAGGCCGGTTCTGGGAGCTGGGCAGCCCGGACGGGGCGGCAGGGCAAAGCCTGAAGATCAACCGCAGCGGCATGAAAGGCGTGTGGACCTGGTACAAGGGCCAAGGCTTTGACCGGTCAGGCTCGATGCTCGATCTGATCGTGCGGGTGGGCTTTGGCGGCAACTTTGGCGCAGCGATGCGCGAGCTGCGGCGCGATTACCATCTGGAGAACGTGACGCCCGAACAGACCGAGGCGTTCCGGCGTGAGGCGCTGGCGCGGGCGGCGCTGCATGAAAAGGCGGTGAGCGAGGAAGACGAGGCCAAGCGGGGCCGCGCAACGGCGTTATGGATGGGGGCTGTGCCGGTGCGCGGCACGCCAGCGGAAAGCTATCTTCAGGCGCGGGTGCCGGGCTGGCAGGCGCTGGGGGCGTGGCCGGGTGCCCTGCGTTACCGGCCCGATGTGAAGTTCTGCCCGGTGCGCGGCTCTGGCCCGGATCGCACGGGCTTTCCGGCGATGCTGGCGGCGGTGTTTGGCCCGGACGGCGATGTGATTGCCTGCCATGGCACGTTTCTGGATATTTCAGGCTGGGACCATGCCAGCAAATCAGGCCCGGTGCGGGTGCACAAGGTGGTGCGGATGCTTGACAAGGCGGTGCCGCCGTTTCTGCTCGACCCGGACAATCCCCCCGATCCTGCACTGGCGAAGGGGATCAAGAGCCACAAGGCGACACTGGGCCGCTATGCGCACCAGGGCGGCTATATTCCGCTGCGCAAGGGCAAGAGTGGCAAGCGGCTTAGGCACGTGCCTGCAGGGACGATTCCGCACTTTGCCGAAGGGATCGAGGATGGGCTGAACTATGCGGTCGACCATCCCGGCGAGTGGATTGGCGCATCGGTGAGCCTGTCCAACATGGGCAATGTCTGGGTGCCAGATCAGGCGGGCGGCATGTGCATTATCGCCGACCGCGCGCCTGCCGACAACGAAGACGAGATTGCCGCTTTCGAGAATGCCGTGGCGATGCAGCAGGCGCGGCGAGACGATCCTGAATTTGTGCGGGCGGTGTGGCCTTTGCCGGGGTTCAAGGACTTTTCCGACCAAGCAACAGGGAAACGGGTGGCATGAGTGAGGCGGAAAACGCAGGCCCGCAAGTGATGCCCGATCTGCGCGAGAAGGTGGCAGCGAAGCGCGGCGGCAAGAAGGCCGGGGCAGGCGAACGGCCTTCATCGCCCGAACCCGATGCCAAGGCCGAACACGGCGGCGGCTTTCTGGGGCCGGATTGTCCGGCTGTGCCGCTGGGGGTGAACGATGAAACGCTGTTCCTGCTCGATGACCTGTGCCAGCTTCGCAAGGTGCCGCCGAAGCTCGACAAGTCGATGCTCTATTCGCTGTTCGGCCACGGCTGGCTTGACCAGCGGTTCCCCAGTTACAACCAGCATGGCGAGGTGCTGCCGAAGAAATTCAATCAGGATCACGCGCAGCGGGCGATCATCGCGGCGTGTAAGGCCAAGGGCCGAATCAGGATTGACGATGCCGAGCGGCAGCGCGGCAGCCATGTAAGCCGCAAGGGCGCGCTGGTGCTGCATTGCGGTGATGAACTGACCATCGCGGGCGAGAAATCGGCGCGCGATCCGGGCGAGGTTCGGGCCGTTTACACGCGCCATCCCGGCCTTTACGAACGGCTGATCTTTCCGCTCGACGATGAACTGGTGCGGCCTGCGCCGAAGGACGAGGCGGCAACGCTGAACGAATCGTGGGCCTGCCTTGATCACCTGAACCAGGGCGGATGGAACTGGAAAGGGCCCACGCAGATTTCGCTCGATGGCGACCCGGCTGATCCGGCTGACAGCGTGGACGTGTTTGCCTGGCTGGTATTTGGCTGGGCGATGTCTGCCAAGGTGTGCGGGGCGCTGTTCCGCCGCCCGGCGCTGTTGGTGACCGGGCCAACGCAGCAGGGCAAATCGACGCTGCTGGCGCGACTGAAGGACCTGATCGGCGAAGGCTGGTTCATCTCTCCCGAAGACCCGAGCGAGGCAGGTATCACCGCCGAGATGGGCAAGGCGCGAATTGCCGTGCTGCTGGACGAGCTGGAGGGCAAGGAAGACGATCCCGGCTATATCAAGCGGATGTACAACCTGATGCTGCGCAGCTTTGACGGTGGCGGCAAGCTGCGATCAAGCGCCGACCAGAAGGCGGTGAAGACCGAACTGTTTTCATCGTTTCAGGGCAGCAGCGTGCTGCCGCCGAAAATGCGGCCGCAGGAGCGCAACCGGATTATCATCGCCGAGATTGCTGCGCGTGTTGATCCATCGCGGGCCTATGTCTGCCCGGAGTGGTTCGCCGCGGTTGGCCCGAAGCTGCACCGGAGGCTGGCGGAACAATGGCATCGCTATCCGGCGACGCTGAAGGCCTATGAAGGGGAAATGGCGCGGCGGGGCAGTTCTGGCCGCGAGCGCGATTGCTATGCGACGGCGCTGGCCTGTGCCGACCTCGCGCTGTTCGATGCCGCGCCGGATGCGGTGAGTGAAGCGGGTAAGGCGGCGGATAATCCGGCGCGGGTGCAGCATCTGGTGGCCTGTGTGGTGCCGCTGATCGGGACAATGCGGACCGAAAATATCGACCATCCCGAGCGGGCGATGGCGGCGCTGCTATCCAGCCACCTGCCATCGAGCGGCGGGCAGGTTCAGCAGAATGTGGGCCAGTGGATCGAAAAGGCGATTGTTGCGCTGGGCAGCCATGACGAGGCCGGTTGGCAGACGGGGCGGACCCAGCTTGCCGCGCATGGCATGCGGCTGTGCAACCTGAAGCCGGACCACGAGAAGAGCAAGGCTGGCGTGATCGAGCTGGCCGATCTGGCGAGCGGCTATCTGTGCATTGCCGGGCCGACGCATGAGGGCATGGCGAAGATCTTCAAGGCGACCGAATTCAATCAGGGGCGCTGGCCGGAAGCGCTTAGCCGCCTGGTGCACGTGGTGCAGGATGCCGAGGGCAAGGACGTGGGGCAGATGCCCGCGATCAAAGGCAAGATTCCCAAGATCGGCGGGTGGCAGGGTGCCTGCACGCTGATCCCGCTGGCGGCGTTCCTTGACCTGAAAGAGCTGAGCGAAACGATCCGGCAGGCGCGTGACAACGAGTTGATGGGTGCCAGCGAAGCCGAGGACAAGGCGCGCGAGCGGCGCAAGGCGCGGGGGATTGTCGAATGAGCGAGGCTGAAGGGCCTGCCGATCAGCCCGGCGAGCGGACTGCCGCCGTGCTGCCAATCCGCGAAGGGCTGGAGCTGGTCGCCGATGTGCAGCGCGAGGCGCTGGACTATTTCAAGGACCGGCTGGCTGCCTATGGCGGGCCGGACATGATCGGGGTTTGCTTTACGGTGCATGACAAGAATGGCCGGTGCACGAGCTTCAGCTATGCCGCGCCGGATCGCATGCCGAATGCGCTGCTGGAAGCGCAGGCGAGTGTCGTTCTGGCCGATGCGGCGATACAGGGCAGTAGCGGGCAGTGAGCCTGCTTAGCCGCGCCACCGGCACGACCAGGGCGCGGCATCGCAATGACTTCTATCGCACGATCGATGCGAGGGCTGTAGCGGCGCTGTTGCCGCATGTGGAGCCGGGGGCATGGTTTCTGGAGCCGTGCGCGGGGGATGGCAGCCTGATCGGGCTGCTGGAGGCGGCGGGGCTGCATTGCTATGGCCGGTTTGATATCGCGCCGAGCTGTCCCTATGTGCCGCGCCGCGATGCCTTTTCGCTGGAGCCGGGCGAAGCGCGGATCATCACCAATCCGCCCTGGGCCCGGCCAATGCTGCATGCGCTGATCGCGCATTTTGTGAGCGTGGCGCAAGAGGCGTGGTTGCTGTTTGATTCGGCCTGGTGCCAGACCCGGCAATCGGCGCTGCTGGGCGGCAAGTATTGCACCGATATTGTCGCGGCGGGGCGGCTGAAGTGGTTCGAGAACAGCCGCCACGATGCGACCGATGATTGTTCCTGGTATCGGTTCAGCGCCGACAAGAGCGGGCCGACTCGGTATCACTGGCCAGCAGCACCTGTGCTGGCGCAGGACGGGGCGCAAGGGCTGCTGCTGTAGTGCGGACGTGCGCCAGATACAAAGGGGGCCGGAAGATTGATCTTCCGGCCCTGTGGGGCGCTGTGGCGGGATTTAGGCGGTGGGACGTTCACACTGGCTGGCGGGCTTCTTCCACCGCACTTCATGAGCTGGCCACCAGCCATGCGTCTGCATGGGTTCCCGGCCTCCATAGGTTGATCCCCAAGGCCCGTAGTCGCGGCACATGCCAGAAACCTTGCCATCGGGCCGGATTTCATAGGCGCGGCCAACCTGCCAGCTTCCATCCTGCCAGAACCAAGCGCGCTTGCCCTCTGGGCCGATGCTGGCGGCGGCGGGTAGTTCGGCAAAGCCGAAGTCGATCTGGGTGGTCATGATCAGGACTCACGATCTGCAATGACAGCGGCGCACGGTTCAGCGCTGCAATCCTCTTCGACGCGCCCGCAAGCGGTGCAGGTGAATTCGTGCCCCATGTTGTCCTGCGTCAGATGCGGGGTGGCCGGTGAAGCGGCGCGCGGCCTGTTGCCGATGTCATAGGCCAGCTTGCGGCAGTCTCTGGCCCACTTGTCTGATCGAGCGGCCTGGGCGTGATGGTGATCGGCAGCTTGCCGCATAGCCTCTTCTTCATGCGCGACAGCGGCGATGGAAAGGGCACAGTCGATAGTGAGAAGTTCACTTTCAGTGAAAGTCATGGACATGGGGATTTCCTCTCAAAACAGGGTGGGTTGCAGCGGGCCTGCGAAGAGCGGCAGGCTATCGGTGGAAGGGGCTGGGCGTGGCATGCCTTCGCCCGCGCCCTCCAGTTCAAAGACGGTGACGGTATCGCCATCGATGCTGTAGGCGACCGGCCAGCGCCCGGACCCGCCGAAGTTCAGATCAAAGGTGGTTTGGTGGGCGTGCGGGATGCCGTGGCGGCGGACGGGGAGCCGGTCCAGCTTGGCGCATTCGGCGCAGTGGCAGCGGGTGAGCGGGGCGTTCATGCCAGAATTCCTTCGCATTCGAGTGAGGGGCAGCGCAGGCCTTCCGGGTGCGCATCGATGTGCTTTGCCGTGGTGCGGCAGGTGAAATCGCATTGATCGCAGGACAGCTTGATCATGCGGGTGGTCTGCTTTGGCGCGGCGTTGCTGATGCCATCGCGCAGGGTGGCGCGGGGCATCGGGCCGAGTTCGGCCAAGATCGGACCGGCCTACTTGTGCCAGGCGTTGCCCGCCGTGGTGGCGGTGGCTTTGCCTTCCAGACCAACGGCCTTCATGCAGCGTTTAAACGTTGCATTGTGCTTGTTCTCCAGACCGACAGCGGCGTGGCAGAGTTCATGGGTGAGAACGTCTGCAATGCGGCTGTCGCTATCGAGCGTGGGGCGCAGGAAGATTTCAAAGTGGCGATCCGCGCTGGCCTCGCGGCTCCAGCATTCGCCGATGGACTTGCCACGCCTGCCGCCAGACGTGAAGCCGATGCTGACCCGGATTTCGCCGGGCAGGGCATAGGTTGCGGCCTCGAATTGCGGACGGGCGGCGGCGACGAAGGCTTGGAGCCATTCTTCGCGGGTGGAGTGGATGGGGTGGGCCATGATGCCAGTTCCTTTCGTTTAAACGGCAAGACCGGCAAATAATAAGCGATAACGGTTATGTCAATACCCGATAACGGTTATAGGGGATTTGACCGAATAACCGCTAACGGCTATTGCTCTGCGGATGGGAAGACCACCGATAGGAAAGTTCACCGCCGTGCGCCTTGCGCCGGATGTGCTGGCGCGGATCGATGCACTGGTCGCGCCTGGACGGCGTGCGGACTTTATCCGCGAAGCGGTCGAACAGGCTCTGGCGCGGCACGAGCTGCTGCCGCCCGCACCCGCTGCCGGTGAGGCAGTGATGAAGCCCGATCCCAGCGCGCTCTATGCCGCGTTGACGGCAGCGCGGAAGGCCAACGCGGGCCGCTAGACCGACTCGCGGGCAGCGGAGGCGCAGCCGGAGCGGTGCGCCCGCCTTCCTCAATTTCACCCACGATAGAGTTTCACCCGGACCCGTTGGGGCTGGCGCGGATCGGCTCGCGCCGGTTAGCGCGGTCTCTCTATGGCCCGGACCCGTACCCATTGACGGGAATAACAAGGGGCCATTTGTGCCGCCTGCCGGTGGGTCGGGGGTGGGACTAACCGGAAGGCTAACCAAATGCGCTAACTTGCGGGGCGCTGCATTGCCTTGATATTGCTAGCGATTTAATGGGCGGTTAGCAGGTTAGCGAGTTAGCGGGGCTTTCTATATGTGCGCGATCAGGCGCGCGCACGAGGGGCCGGAGCGGGCCTGATTTCTTTCGCGTATATATTTGGAAGGAAAAGGCGCTAACCGGCTAACCACTGCATTTATTCATTGAATTATCAATAGGTTGATAGGTTTATCAGGTTAGCAGAGGGCGGTTAGGACGGATTTCAGCCATTCTAACCATTAACCTTTTGCAAGGGGCGCGATCCGGGGGATATGTGCTCTGCCTCATGGGCAAGGCTCTCTCCGACGATCCGAATAAATTAGGGGCTGGAAATGCCGGTGGCGCTGTGCGCGGATCGGGCCAGCTCTCCAGACGGGTGTTCTTGGTGGCGGGGGGCCGGATTTCTGCCGAAGTTTTCGGGCTGGTGAGCGGCTCGATGGCGGTTGGCCTGGTGTTCGAGCATGGCCGGGGGGCGGTTCGCGGGAATGGCGGTTTTCTGCGGTTTCGGGCTGGGCTGGATGGCAGAGTCAGAATGACCGAGTCAGAATGGAATGGGCAAGGCGCTGGTTTTGCTTGGTTTTCTGGCGCTGCGGTCAAGCCTTGCAGGCTGCATCGGCGCGATCTGGGCCGGGCGATCGGGGCCGGAGGGGTCGGCCCCCTTCGCCGCGCGCAGTCTGTTCCATGCCCTGTCGTTTCCGGCAGGTGCCAATTTGGTGAAAAGTGCCCGGATCGGGCCTCACCCGCCACAATCGGCCTTTGTTCAGCGATGGACCGGGCTGGAAATGGGCGCAAAATTCTTCCGGCCCTACTGGGGTCGGGGGTACGGGCGGCGCGATGCGCAGGTGTCAACGACCGGTCAGCGCGCCGTCCGGAATTTCGCAGGATCGTAGTTCGATCAGGGGGTCTGGGTGAGGAATTGCCCGGTCCTTGCGCGAAAGGTGTCAACGAGCCGAGGACGCTAGGACCGGGGGTGCGCAGTGTCAACTAGCGGCATCGACCGGCATCTGGCGGCGGCAAGCGGCCAGCCTGACGGGTATATTGCCCGCTCGCTGCACGGGATGCCTAGCGCCGAGCAGCTTGATCTGCTGCGCGATGAAGACGGAAAACTGCCGAAAAACGTGTTTCAGGTGGCGCGGCAGCGCGGTCGGCCTCCCGGCGCGCGCAACAAGCGCGATCAGGACCTGTCGGCCTACATTGTCCACAAGTACGGTGACCCAGTCGATGCCTTGGGCAACGTGATGACGATGGACTGGCAGACGCTGCGCGACCTGTGGGTGGCGGCGCAGCGCAGCGAGGACAAATCAAAGCCGGTGCGAATCCGCGATGTCGCCGAATTCTGGCTGAAGTGCGTGCAGGAGCTGATGGATCGCGTCCACGGCAAGGCCGTCCAGCGGCTCGAAGTCGATGGCAAGGTCGATGGCTTCATTTTTGCCCCGCAGTTGCTGCCGAAGGGCGCGGTTTCGGATTCGGCGCTGATGGAATTCATGGGTCGGATGCAGGGCGTGGTGCGGGCTGAGGATATCAAGCTGCTGGAGGCGGAAATCCTTGATGGAAACCGCGCCGTGGTGCGGGAATGAGCCTTGGCGCGGATCTGAACGAGGACGGCGAAAGCAATGTCCTGACGCTGGAGCCGGTCGGGCCGGTTGCGGACCGGTTTATCAACGATACCAAGTTCATCTCGGCGATCATGGGGCCTTACGGGTCGGCCAAGACGACAAGCTGCTTCCAGAAAATCATCAATGCGGCGCTGTGGCAGAAGCCGATGGCTGACGGGGTGCGCCGAATCGCGGTATGCTGCGTGCGTGCGACCTATTCGCAGCTTGCCACCAACGTGATGCAGGACTGGTTCCGCTGGTTTCCCCAGACCAAGGCCAACTGGAACGGCGAGCTTAACCGGCACATCGTGCGGCGCTCAGTGATCGGGCTGGGCGATATCGAGATCACCATGTGGTTTCGCGCGATGGGCGATCTGAAGGCCGAAGAGGTCTTCAAGGGCATGTCGCTGACGATCCTGTGGCTGAACGAGGTTGATACGCTCGACAACACGGTGATCCGCTTCGGCCTGCCCCGCGTGGGCCGCTATCACGGCTCTGTGCATGGCTGGAACGGGGTGATTGCCGACTTCAACGCGCCCGATGTCGATAACTGGACCTATGACCTGCTGGTTGAGGGTAATCTGGGTATTCCCGATGAAATGCTGGACGGCTTCAAGGAACAGTTCGGCGATGATTTTGGGATCAACTTCCATCGCCAGCCCGGTGGTCTTTCGCCGGAAGCCGAGAACCTGAAGAATCTGCGCAAGGGTTACTATCAGGGCATGATGCTGACCATGTCGGAGAACGATATCCGGCGATTTATTCATAATGAATTCGGCGCAGTACGGGCCGGACAGCCAGTATTCCCCGAATTCAACGACCGGATGCACATGGCGGCAGCGCCGCTGCGTCCGCTGCCTGATCTGCCGATCGTGATGGGGATCGATGGTGGGCGGACCCCTTCGCTGGTGTTTGCCCAGGTCGATAACGGGCAGCTTCGGGTGCTTGACGAACTGGTGATCTATGATCCCGGCAAGGACAACGAGCTGGAGCGCATGGGACCAACTGCCTTTGCCGAGCTGGCGCGTGATTTCGTCTCGGTCAGCTATCCCAAGGCGGTGCTGGGCATGGGGTTCTATGATCCGGCGACCGACTGGGGCGAGTATGACGATGACGGGACGTGGATCGACATCTTCAAGCGGGTGTTCGGCGGCAAGTGGAAGCCGGGCGGCGAGGAAGGCAACCGGCTGGAGCCACGCCTTGAGGCGGTTCGGAGCCGTTTAAACAGGTCACCGGGCGGCAAGCCCGCGATGCTGGTCAGCCCGACGTGCAAGATGCTGCGGCGCGGGTTCAACAACGGTTATGTGATCGAGCGGGTGGCGACATCGGCAGGTGGCCGGTTCCGCGACAAGCCGACCAAGAACGATTTCAGCCATGTGCAGGATGCCCTGCAATACCTGTGCCTGGGGCTGGAGCACAAAGGCCGGGCGATCAGTGAAATCGACGCGCGCCGCGCAGCACGGCAGGCCTCTCCGCCTGCGGTGACCTATTCCAGGCAGGTGGCGCAGGTGCGCCGGATGGGGAGGAACTAATGGCATTTCTGGCACCCGTATTCGCAGCGATTGGCGGGCTTTCTGCCGCAACGGTTGCCGGGGTTGGTGCAGCCGGGCTGATTGGCTCAAAACTGATCGGCGGTGGCGGGTCGCAGGTACAGGCCCAGTCGGCGCCGATGACCCCGACGCGCAATGATGCGCTGGAACGGGCAGCAGTAGCGGACAGTCTGGCGCGGCGCACGGGTGCGCGCGGGATGCGGCGGACGCCAGTTGGCGGGGCCGAGGCCGCGACGGGCGCGAAGACCAGTTTGCTCGGTCGATCGTAAGTGAATTTGCGTTTGGTTTTTCATGAAAGGATGAAGTCATGGCTGGTTTGAAGGTTATCGATGAAGGCGCTGATGCTGCTGCGGCAGCCAAGGATGCAGGGGAACAGGGCGCTGAGCAGGCAGCGGCCACGGATGCTACCACGCAGGGCACCGAACAGGCTGCTGCTGAAGGCGATGGCGGGGTTTCTGCTGCTGAAGACCCGGCTGTAGCGGCGCTGCGTGAAGAGCGCGATGCTGCGCTGGCCCGTGCCGAAAAGGCTGAAGCTGACTATCTTGCCCAGTCTGACGAACTTGCGAAGGCCAATGCCGCGCTGTTCGCTGCGAAGGACGAGAACGCCACTGGCGACGAAGACAAGGCCCGGATTGCCGAACTCGAAGCGCAGATCGCGGCGATGCAGGCCGCGCAGCCGACGCCTCCCGCGCCGGTCGATGTCGATATCAAGTACCCGAAGGTCGGCAAGGCGCTGAAAATTCCCGAAGAGGGCAAGCGCGCGACGGCGGCTGATGTGGCCAATTTGCTGGCAGCCGGCGACGTGCTGGTGATGGTGCTGACCGACTCGAACGGCAAGGTTCAGGACTATGCGCCGCAGGTTGGCGGGCCGGGCCTGTTCATCGCCCGTGATACCGGGCTGATGTTTGGCGCGGATATCGACCTGAAGCCGGAAATGCCCCGGATCGAGCTGCGCTTTGCCGTGCTGCTGGATGCCGCGGGCAAGGTGCTTTCGTCGTGCCGCCTTGGTGCGCTGCTGATCGGCGGCGACGGGCTTTCGGCGATGATCCCGGCGAACAACCTGCGCTTCGATTTTGAAGAAGAATAAGCGCGGCGCGGTGCCGGTGGCACCCGCAAATCCATGAACGGCAGCAGTAGTTAGGAACTTCGATGTTTGACGGTGAATCGATCATCAAGCGGCAGGACCGGATGGCAGTGGGCCAGACCGCGATCATGCAGCTGCGTCAGGAAGTTGCCGAGCTGCTGCTGCCGCGCATGGCCAAGTTCAATTGTCTGGGCCAGTTCGGCCCGGTGCAGCAGAACGTGGTGACATCGGTTTTTGATGAATATGGCCAGCAGAAATTCGAGGAAGGCGTGTCGATTGCCATGGGGCTGTCGAACCCTTCGGGTCAAATCTGGCAGCGGTGGGAGCTGGGCGACGAAGAGCTGATGAAGCTCCAGCATGTGCGCCTGTGGGTCGAATCGAAGAACAAGATGCTGCAAAAGCTGCGCAGCGATCCCAAGAGCGGTTTCACCGGGGCGCTGGGTGAAGGCTGGGCGAGCCTGCTGGCCTTTGCCATGCAATCGACATGGCCGGACATTCGCCGCGATATCATGGGCAGGCCGATCGGGCTGTCTTACCAGAGCGAATTCATCGGCGGTATCTATGTCGAGGAAAACGCCGAGGGCGTGCCGATCCGCACACACAACAAGTTCACGCTGACCGCGCGGCAGGCGTGGGACAAGTGGGGCGCGGAAAGCCCCGAAGTGGTCAAGCGCCACATGGGAAAGCAGAACAATGCTGGCGAGGATGAACAGGTCGAATTCATCCATGCGATCTACCCGAACCACGAATATGATCCTGACCGGCTGGACCACATGGGCAAGCCATGGCGCGGTTGCTATGTCGCGGTCGAGGGCAAGGAATGCTTCAAGGAAGGCGGCTATGTCGCCAATCCGCGCGTGGTGAGCCGGTTCATGAAGGGGCTGAACGGCCCCTATGGCCACTGCGCCGCATTTCAGGTGCTGCCTTCGGTTCGCCAGTGCCAGGTGATGATGGTCGATCTGATCGAAACCGCCGAGCAGAAGGCGGGGCCGACGATGCTGGCGCATGATGACATGCTGGATTACGGCATTCGCTATGCCCCGCGCGAGGTGATCATGGGCGGGCTTGGCAACCGCTATGAAGAGCGGATCAAGGCGCTGTTCAATCCTGCCGACAATGGCGAGGGCTGGCAGTTGCTGGAGCTGATGCACAGCTACATCGACCGGGCGTTCTATGCCCACATGCTGCAAATCAATCAGGATCTGAAAAGCCACGTAACCGATGCGCAGATTTACGAGCGCAAGGCCGATGCCGGGGTGCTGCTGACCCCGCTGGCCCGGCAGGAAAACGAGTGGTTTTCCGCGATGCTGGACCGCGAGCTGGCGCTGATGGACGAGCTGGGGCTGATGGCCGATGAGCCCGGCGAAGTGGCCGAGGCGCGGGCGGCGGGAATGGGCATCGAAGCGATCTATGACAACGGGGTGACCCGGAGCCAGGGCGCAGCGGGTGTCGGCGCGCTGCTGGATGTCGAACGTATCTTTGCCACGACTTTCCAGAACGATCCCGAGAGCTATCAGACCTACAAGGCGATGTTCCCGTTCGAGAAGCGGTTGCGCTACATCGTGGACAACACGGCGGTGCCGGTTTCGATCCAGTCAACCGACGAAGAGCGCGCGGCGATCGCCAAGCAGCACGAGCAGCAGAATGCCGAAGCGCAGTTCCTGCAATCGATCCCCGATCTGGCGCGGGCTTCCAAGGACCTGAGCGCCGGGGTGCCTGCAAATGCAGCCTGATTACGGCGAAAGCCCCGATCTGCTGGAATTCAGGGCCAAGCTGGCAGCGGCGCGGGCGTCAAAGCGGGGGGCATTGGCCACGATGCTGACCAAGCGGCGCGATGCGGCGGTGCGGCACGCGGCCTTCATGGCGCTGTTCTATGATGGCGAAAAGCTGCGGCCCGGTGCGGAAATCGTGCTGGATGATCTGGCTGAAGCGGCAGGATTTGGTGCGGCCTCACCCGTGCTTGACCATGCCGAACTGTGTTTTCTGGAGGGCAAGCGCTGGCTGCTGCTCCACCTGCTTTCGCGCTTCCGGCTGTCGCCGGAGCGTGCCGCCGAGTTACAATCCCAACTGGAGAATAGTCGATGAGTGAAGTCGTTGAGTCACCCGCCGCCCCCGCCGCTGAAGCAGCACCGGCTGCCGCACCTGCACCTGAAGCCGCGCCCTTAGCTGCTGCCGCGCCGCTGGGCCGCGAAGAGCCTGCCCCCGCCGCTGCTGTCCCGGCTGCCACTGCCGCATGGCTGGACGGCCTGCCTGATGAACTGAAGGCCGACAAGACGCTGGCGCGGTTCAAGACGGTGGAAGACCTGGCCAAGGGCGTGGTCGAACGGCAGGCGATGCTGGGCAACCGGATCGAGCTGCCGAAGGCGGATGATCCCGACTCGTTCACCCGCTTTGCCGCCGCGATCCGGCCCGAGAAAGCCGAAGATTACAAGATCGAGGTTCCCGAGGGGCAGGATGCGGCATTCGCCGAATCGATGCGGCCGATTTTCCACGATATCGGGCTGCACCCGTTGCAGGCGGAAAAGCTGGTCGCCGCGAACAATGCCTATGTGGCGCAGCAGACGGCAGCGCTGGAGCAGGCGGGCCAGAAGGAAGTAGCCGACCTTGAGGCCAGCATGGGCAAGCAGGAATTTGCCGCCGCGAAGATGGCGACTAATGCCTGGCTGACGCGCATGGGTATTCCGGTGAAGTTCGATACCGATCTGGCCCGGCTGGTCGGCGCGGGCAATTCGGTGCGCCTGCTGTTCGACATATCGGCGCGCACGGGCGAGCTGGGCAAGGTCAACGATGCCGATATGGCGCTGGCACTGGGCAGCATGACGCCCGAACAGGCCAAGGCCGAAGCAGCCAAGCTGGATCACAAGGCGCTGCGCAATCCGAACAGCCCGGAGAGCAAGAAGATGGCCGAATATGCCGCGATCATCTCCAAGGGAAGCTCCGCCCGCTGATCTGCCCTGTGACTTGCCGTGCGATGACGGCTTGACTTTGTTATCGATTCGATAAATGTAGACCGTGAAGTGGCGGGCCGGGATCATCTCCAGCCCCAAGCGTGGGATGATCCCCTTGCCCGCCCCTTCACCCACCGGCCACCCCGCGCAAGCCGTTTATACGGTGCGGCCCCGGCGCTTCCCCGATAAAGGATCGGGCGTTCAAGCGGCACGTGAGCTGCCAGTCCGGCCCGGCATCTGCCGATACCCCTGACGAAATTTTCGCACCTTTTGTGAACGTTTTGCCAGGAGAAAGACAATGGCAGTCCCTATTGAAAATTGGCCCGAGAATGATCGGACTATCGCCTACAGCCTGAAGGTCACCAACGAACTCAACCAGGTTCCGGGCAAGATCACGCAGGTTTTCGACGAAAGCAATTCCAGCCAGTGCAGCGGCACGATCAAGGTTCTGGAAGACCGTTTCGATATTATCAATCTCGAAACCCAGAACAACCGCGCCGATGATACCAACTATGTCGATGTCGGCAATGTTCGCCGCGCGATCCGCAAGCGCAAGCCTGCTGACGCGGCAGTGCTGGTTGGTCGCCATGACCTTCAGGCAACCGACATCAATCTTGAGGCGGTTCCGCCTGTCCGCCTGGCCGATGCCGTGCGCCGTTATCACGACGACGCATTCTTCGATCCCAACGGCGGCTTCTATGGCAATGCCTATACCGGTGAATATGGTGCGACGGCTGTTCCGTTCACCCCCGGCAACATCATTGCCCATGGTGGTACGGGTATCACCAAGGCGAAGTTGCAGGCGCTGATGAAGCTCTACAACGACAACGATGTCGATACCGAGATGGAAGAGCCAATCATCCTGATTGACAACCAGGGCGTGATCGATCTGCAGAACATCACCGAATTTGCGAACTGGGATTACAACGAAGACCGCCCGCTGATGCGCGGCGAGCTTCCGACCGGTCGCGGGTTCCTTGGTTTCCGCTACATCCGCTGCAACCTGCTTTCGGCACGCGCCTATCCTTCGGCACCGGGCACGCTGGTCCCGGCTGCGAACCAGATTTCGCTGCCGAGCTTTGTCCCGAGCGGTCTGCATCGCGGCGTTTGGACCGAGTTCTTCTATCGCCAGGGTGAGAACCCCGGAAAGAAGCATCAGCTCCAGCAGTATGCTGAAGCCTGTTCGGCGATCACCCGCATCGACGAAAAGCGCTGCTTCCAGATGGTCTGCACGGGCCGTTAACCTCTGACGGGCGGCGCAATGCCGCCCGTCTCCCATCTTCAGGAGACAAATGATGGCAGACCGTACCGGAAAGTACTGGGCCAATGTTACCACCGGCACCAAGGCCGCGATGGCACCTGGTCATAGCAACAATGCGGCAGTGCGCCGCAACCGCGAAGTGTTCCTTACCGACGATGGCGGCGCAAATGCGATCGGCACCACGCTGGTGATCGGCACGCTGCGCGGCGGCGACGTGCCGGACAAGGTTGAAATCACGGCAGGCACTGTTGCCATGTCGGGCGTCAGCTTCAGCCTTGGCACCCGCGCCAATGCGACCAAGTACAGCGCGGCTGTGGTTGGCCCGGCAGCGGGCGCGACGGTGACGATCAAGTTCCTCGACGTGAACGATATCGGCCTGAACACCGTGCCGTTCTCGACTGAAGAACTGGTGCTGACAACCAGCGTGGCGGTGATCCCCGTTACGGCGGGCGGCAAGCTCCAGGTCGATACCTATTACAGCCACAAGTAAGATTGGGGCTGTGGTTCCGGCGCGTCTGTTTCTGGGGTCTTGATCTCGGGTTGGAAGGCAGACGCGCCGGAATATTCAATTAGTGGAATTTGGCGGGAGTAGCTGCGCATGGCCGATATTGTCACTTCGCAGACCCGCATTGCCAACCGCGCGTTGATCCTGCTGGGAACGACGACGCGGTTGATTTCGGTTGATGACGACAAGCCGCTGGCGAAGCAGATCAGGGATCTGTGGCACGAGAGCCGCCGCACCGGAATTGCCGCCCATACGTGGAACTTTGCGCTGCACCGGGTGCAGTTGAATGCCGATGCCACGGCCCCGGCCTTTGGCTATGAACGCCGCTTCAAGTTGCCGCCCGATAATCTGGGGTGGAAGCCGTGGCCGCGCGACAGCGAGTTCTTTTTCGAGGGGGTTGAGGAAGGCGGCTATCTGCTGACCGATGCGGCTGCACCGCTGCCGCTGCGCTACCTTCGAGATATCGAGGACGTGGGCGCATGGTCGCCCCATTTCCAGACCTTTATGGCCTTTCAGTTGGCGATGGACCTTGCCGATTCGGCGACACAGTTTTCTGCCAAGCAGCAGGATATGGCAGCAGCGCGCGAGGCTGCGCTGGCCGATGCCAAGGGGATTGACGGGCTGGCATCGGGTGAGCGGACGACCGGCAATGCCCGCTTCCTTTCGCGCTGGGCCGGATCGCGGGTGCGCCGCTCGACCAATCCGCTGGGAGTTTAAGGCGCATGTCGCGCGTTACCCCGCTGCAATCGAATTTTACCGGGGGTGAGCTTTCGCCATTCATGCTCGGGCGGGTTGAGCATGATGTGTGGAAAGTCAGTTCGCTGGAGCTGACAGGCTGGGTGCCGCGCCCGGAAGGGGTGCTGGTTGCCTGTCCGGGGTTTGAATATGTGGCAACGGCGGCGGGGCCATGCCGCCTGATCACCTTCGAGCCCTATATCACGCAGGCCTATCAGATCGAGATGTCGGCGCTGAAGTTCCGGTTCTATACCAACGATGTCTTGCTGACGAGCGGTGGACCGCCAGCGCCGGTTGAAGTGGTTCACCCTTATACCTGGGCGCAGGTTCAGACGCTGGATTACACGATGGCCGCCGATGGCGATGCGATGTGGTTCTGGCACCGCGATGTTGCGCCCAAGCAGTTGTTCCGCACTGGCGCGGCCAGCTTTGTGCTGGAGGATTTCGAGTTCACCAACGGCCCCTATGAGGACCGCAATACTGACAAGACGCTGACGGTGCAGGCGACCGGGACCACGGGCACGGTGACGCTGGTTGCCAATCAGCCGCTGTTTGATCCGGGCGATGTCGGCGGGCTGTTCGAGATCGAATATATCGACCTTTCGACGATCCGCCACTGGATGGTGGGCATGACGGTGACGGCGGGAATGCTGGTCGTCAGCACCAACGGCAAGGTCTATCAGCACAGCGCCGGCACGATCACCGGATCGGCTGCACCTTCGCATAGCGAGGGCACGCAGTATGACGGGATCAGCGGCATGGATGTGAATGCCAAAGGCCCTTATGGCTGCGCCTGGACCTATCGCTATTCGTCGATCGGGCGGCTGAAGATCACCGGCTATACCGACAATGAGAACGTGACTGCCGAAGTGGTGCAGGAGCTGGCATCGACCAATGCGAGCTGGCGCTGGCGGTTTGGCGCGTTCAGCCCGAAGCGGGGCTGGCCGGAGCATGGCGTGATCATCCATGAACGGCTGGTGCTGTCAAAAGACAATGTGCGCTATGCCAGCCAGATCGGGCTGTTCAACGATTTCGACCGCTTCAACGAGAACGGCGATATTGGCGACGATCAGGCGTTCATTTCGCAGCTTACCGATCCGAATCCGATTGCCTGGATGTTTCCGGGCACGAGCCTGTTCACGGGCGGGGCGCGCGAAGAAGGATTGATGCAGCAGAGCAGCGCGGCGCGCGGGGTTGCGCCGGGCAATATCCGCAACACGGTGAATTCGCGGCGCGGTTCGGCAGCGGTGAAGCCGATCGATCTGGACGGCAAGCCGGTGTTTCTCCAGCGCAACCGCAGGCGCGTGCTGCGGGTGACCGATACGACCTATGAGCGGCTCGGGATCGAGGATATGACGCGCTATGCCGCGCATGTCGGCAACAGCCCGATCACTGAATTTGCCAAGCAGCTTGAACCGATGCCGCTGCTGTGGGCGGTGCGCGAGGACGGCCTGCTATGGGGTTGCCTTGCCCAGCCCGAAGAGGCTGTATTGGGCTGGTTCTCGCGACCGCTGGGGGGCGGATTGCTGGCGCGGTCAATCTCTGCCTGCACATCGCCGGAGGGGACGCGCGAGGATCTGTGGATTGCTGCCGAAACGCCATGGGGGGCGTGGTTCGTGATGAAGCTGGCACCCTTCATGGGGGCGGGCGAGTTCGACGAAAACGCGATCATGTGTGACGCGGCGCTGGTCTATGACGGGGAACCGGAATCCATCTTTACAGCGGTGCATCTGGCGGGCCGCGAAGTGGAAGTGATTGCTGACGGGGCAGCGCTGGGCCTGTTCACACTGGACAGTTCGGGCGATGTTGACCTTTCCGAAGTTGGCGACGGCACCTTTACCAAGGTGATGCTGGGCCTGCCCTATGCCTGCCGGTGGCGGAGCCTGCCGGTTGAGGCCGGGGGCGACAATGGCCCGGCGATGTTCAAGATGGGCCGGACGGCAAAGGTGTGGCTGCGGGTGCAGAACAGCCTTGGCCTGAAAGTGATGGTCGATGGCGAGGAGGAAGCGGCGCTCGATGTCGAGGCGCTGATGACCGACAGCCCGACCGATACGGCGCTGCCGTTCCTGACCCGCGATATCCCGCTGGATATGGTTGGCGGCTATGACCGGCAGAACATTATCCAGATCGACCGGAAGATTGCGAAACAAACGACCTTGCTGGCAGTGATGCAGCAGGTCGAGAAAGCGATGTCATGATGCACATGGCAGGCGCGGACATGGTGATCGAGCGGTTCACTGCGGAGCATCTGAAACAAATCGTACCGCAGGCGGCGCAGCTTTGCGACTGGCCCGACTCTGCCGAACGTGACGCGCGGGGCATGGTATTTGCCGCGCAGCAGCATTGCTGGACCTTTCTTGACCATGCGGGCGGGATCGTTGCTTGCTTCGGGATGGTGGCGAGCCATGCGCAGCACCTGACGGCCTGGGCGGTGATGTCTGACATGGGGCAGGTGCGGCTTGGCTATGTGACGCGCTGGTGCCGGGCCTATCTGGACGACACCGATGTGCGGCGGATCGATGTGATCGTGCGGGCCGGTTTCAGCAACGGGCACCAATGGGCGCGGCTGCTGGGGTTTGAGCCGGAGGGCGTGCAGCGGGCCTTCTTTGCCGACGGCGAGGATATGCACGTCTATGCTCGAATTCGAGCGGAGGAAAACACATGAGCGCCGGGGTACTGGGGGCAATTCAGCTGGTCGGATCGGTTGCCGGGCCGCTGATTGGCGGAATGGAAGATCGATCGGCGCTGAAGGCTTCGGCGGCGGCGGACCGCGAGAATGCCAACCGCACGTTGTTTCAGGGCGAGCTGGATGCCTGGCAGACGCAGCGCGAAGCCCGGCTGGCGCAGGGGGCCGGTCTGGCGCAGGCGGCGGGCGACGGCAATGTGGTTGGCACCGGCACGATTGCCGATCTGGTCGAGCAGGCGGCGCTGGAGCGCGAGATGGAAATCGGCAACCTGCGCGCCCGGGCGCGCGGCGAGGCCTATAACCTTCAGGTATCTGCCGCGAACAAGGACAAGCAGGCAGGCATGGCGCTGTTCAAGGGCATTCTGGGCGGGGCGATGGGCTATGCCGCGACCAAGGCCGATCAGCGCAATGCGGCCAGCGTGACCGCAGCGAATGCCCGTGACCGGGCAAGCCGAACAGGTTCAGGCATCGTCGCTGGTGATCAGCCGGGCAGCCAGTTCCAGATGTGGTGGCCTAACCGCCCGCGCACGCCCTGGGGCGCGCTGCCTGCACGGGGGTATTGAGAATGCCGGGGTTCTATTCAAGCAAGGTCAATGCCAGCGTAGTAGGCGCGGCACCGGTTGCCGCGCCGCTGGGGATTGGCGAAGTGGTTTCGGCGCTGGGGCGGACGGCAGGGGCGATCAGCGACCAGAATCAGCAGGCCAGCGAGCATGTGGCCAAGGTTGATGCCGCGATTGCCGAACGCGAGCAGGCGCGGAAACAGGATGCGGCTTCGGCATCGGTCGCGGTCAAGCTGGCGCAGGGCGAAGGCGAGTATTCGCGCTGGGTGATCGATCACCAGAACGATGCCGATTTCGAGGCGCAGGCCAATGCCAAGGTCGAGGCCGACATGGCCGCGCTGCGCGGTGAGCTGGGCAATGATCCCGAGCTGCTGAACCACTATAATCCCTTGCTGGTGCGATCAGCCGAGGCGCGCAAGACGGCAGCCTATGAGCATGTGGCGGCGGTGCGGGCCAAGGCCAGCGCCGAGGCCAGCGATCAGGCGCTGACGGTTTCGATGAACAATGCCGAAACCGCGCCCGATCGGACCAGTGAATTCGCCGATACGATGACGACGAGCATCATGGCGAACAAGTCTATCCCCGAGGCCTTGCGGCCTCTGGTGGCGCACACGGCAGCGGGGCAGGTGTGGCAAAAGGGACTGGCAGCATCGATCCGCTCTGGCCGCTATGAGGCGGTGGCCAAGGAGCTGAACGCGGGCACCTATGACGCGATCCTGCCCGAGGGGGCGAAGGATGGCCTGCTGCGCTTGGCCGATGCGGAAGGCAATGCGGCAGCGACGGCGGCACGGGCCGATGCGGCAGTGCAGACCAAGCTGCTGAACGACAAAATCCAGTCGGTGGAAGCGATCATTGGCGCGGGCGGTGATCCGGGGCCGGATGTGCTCGATGCGCTGCACAAGCAGGCTTTGGCCCAGGGCGATGGCTCGGCGGCGACCAAGCTGCAAATCTGGACGCTTCAGACATCGACCAACCGGCAGTGGGCGGGCCGCTCGATGCTGGAAAAGGTCGCCGGGATGCAGTCGCTCGAAGCGGATAATGCAGCGGGCAAGCTCGATGCCAAGGGGCAGATCGGGCTGGCCCAGCTCCGCAAGCTGATTTCGACTGAGACGGTGAATATCGGGGCGAAGCTGAAGCCTGAATATGAAACCAGTCCGCAGGGGCGGCAGGCGGTGGCCAAGCAGCTTGACGCGCTGCCGATGGACCAGCGCTGGCAGACGGCGGAGCAGATCGACAAGGGCTTTGGTGCCTATGTGCTGGCCCCGGCCAATGTGCGCGATGTGGCAATTGCCGGGCGCAGCGATCGCGACTGGGTGAAGGACCAGTTCAAGCACGGCAAGTTGGGCCATGATCCGGTGCGCGAATTCCGCCAGTTCATGGGGGCAGCAGCGCGCGATCGCGACGGCAGCGAGGCCAATGGCATTCTGGACGTGGCGACATCGCTCTATGCCTATTACGCCAAGCGCGACGGGCTGACCGAATTCAACCAGACCCGGTTCCAGATGGCGATCAACATGACGCTGGGCGGCACGCTGGTGAACGGCGAATGGCACGGCGGACTTGGCGAATATGGCGGCAACAAGGTGCAGTTGCCGAGCGGGGTAAGCCAGCGGACCTTTGCCGCGACGATTGAAAAGCTCGACTATCCCGGCGCGAAAACGGCGAGCGGTGCCGCGCTGACCAAGGCGCAGGTGCTGAAGCACTATCGCATCGCCTACCAAGGCGACAGCGAGGATGGATCGCGGGCGGTCTATCATTTTGTCGATCCGCAAGGGCTGCCGGTGCTGCGGGCTGATGGTTCACCCTATCCCATCTATTTCGGGAATCATTGACGATGCCGGGATATCCGCGCCGCATTGCCCCGACCTTTGCACCCGGCGATACGGGGGCGGCTGATCCGCCGCCGCCCGCGCCGACCTTCTGGGAGGGTTTCTGGGCAACGCAGCGGGATGTGACTGACCGCAACGAGAACGACGAGTTCTTTCGGCACATGGGAGCCTATCAGGATTTAGCCGAGGCGCTGGGCAAGAACATTGCCGACTTTCCGGCTCCGGTGGGGCGGCAGTTCAGCACCCTGAACCCGTTCCACACGAGCAGCTTTGAGGATTATGTCGATGCTGACGGGCTGTGGGCTGCCTATCAGGCGAACCCGCACCGTGACCCGGAGATTGCCAAGTTCAAGACGCGGCAGGAGTTTGACCAGTATCTGAACCTGCGCGGTGATCGCCACGCAAAGGATGCCGAAGTTTCGGCGCGCGCTGGAACGGGTTCACGGCTTGCAGGTGGAATGTTTGGCGGACTTACCGACCCGGCTAATGCTGTGATGAGTTTTGCGGGCGGCGGCGGTAAGACGTTTCTGGGCACGGTGGGCCGCGCGGCGCTGTTGAACATGGGGATCGAGACGATCCAGACCCCGGCGAACATGCGCGGCGCGGCGGCGGTGGGCGAGCCGATGACGGCGACCGATGCGCTGGAAAGGATCGGCATGGCCGGATTTGGCGGCGGCGTGCTGGGGGGTACGTTCCACGGGCTTGGCAAAGTGCGTGATGTGGCAGCTCCGCATGTTGTGGCGGCGCGCGATACGCTGCTGGCCAAGCTGATCCTGCACCTGCCAGCGGTGATGCAGCCGAAGGTGAAGGGGCTGGCAGATATCCCCGACGGCACGCTGGCCGATGCGATGGAAGCGATGGTTGGCAAGGACAACCTTGGCCCGGACATGACGGCGGCGCTGAACGTGGTGCGCCGCGATGGCGAGTTTGCCGCGAGCAATCCCTATGTCGAGAACTTTGCCGGGATCAAGGCGCACGGCGATGCGCTTCAGGAAGCGATGGACCGGATCATGGGTTCAGCGCCGCAAGGCTCTGTACGCGGCGCGCTGGGTCAATCCACGGCATTGCGGAGCGGGATGGGTGCGCCGGGTGCCGTGCCTGCTGGAGCAGCGCCCGATGCGGCTGCGATTGCAGAGTTTAAACGCGCCATTGGCCGGGCGGAAAGCCCGAACGACTTTGCCAAGAATCCGGGCAGCTCAGCGCGGGGGCGTTACCAGTTCACCAATGACACATGGCTGCGGTATCACGACAAGGTTTTCGGCAATACCGGCGAAAGCAAGGCTGCGGTGCTTGCCAAGAAGACCGATGGCGGGGTGCAGGAAGCCCTGATGAACCGGATGACCGGTGACCATATTGCCACGCTGCGGGCGATGGGCGCTCCGGTGACCAAGGAAAACCTGTACATCATGCACTTTGGCGGCGAGGCGGGTGGCCCGCGCCTGCTTGAAGCTGCCGACAATGCGCCGATCCGCGAGGTGCTGGGTGACAAGGCAGTAGATGCCAATCGCTTCCTTGAAGGCATGACAGCAGCGCAGGCGCGGGCCGAGCTGGCGCGGCGGGTGGGCGGCAAGGCTGGCCCTGCGGTGCCGGGCGGCGGCGAGCTGGATATGACCGCGCTGGAAGCCCAGCAGGCGCAGGCCGGGTTGGCAGCAGCGGAAGGCCAGTTGGCGCAGGGCGGCGGGCCGCTGATCAGCGAGGACGTGGCCGCGCTTTCCGCGCCGCTGCAACATGCCGATGTGCTGCCTGAAGATATTCCGGTACTGAAGGCGGAAGCGTTGCACCAGGACACGATGGTGCAGCTCCGCCCGCTGGTCGCCGATCGCAGCCTGTCGCTGAATGATCCGGCTGAGCTGGCATCGCGGCTAGGGATCGATGAGGCGCAGGTGCGCGGGGCGCTGGACGGGCTGGTCAATCGCGGCGAGCTGCGGGTGACGGCGAAGGGCACCTATCGGCGGATACCGGACAGCGTCAATCGCGGGCCGGAAGACATGCTGCAATTCATCGCGCATCGCGGCGGGCTTTCCTATGACGGGCTTGATGTGCAGGGCCGCGCGCTTGGCACGCTGGGCCATGATCTGCCGAACAGCGGCAATCTGAAGCACTTCGTTCCCGGATCGGGACCGCTGCTGCGCCCGCATGGCCACGGGCTGGACCGGATGGGCGAGCTGCTGCACGACGCGGGCTATTTCGGGCCACCGGAAAGCACGCCGCGCCCGACCGATGGCGAGCTGATCACGCTGATCGACGATGCAATCCGCACCAAGGAAAAGCGGTACAGCGTTTTTGACCAGGCCCCCGAAGCCAAGGCCACGCCGCAGCAGAAGGCGGACCATGCCGGGTTTCAGAGCCTTGGCCATTATGAGGGGGAGCTGGCGCGGTACAATGGCGCTGGCCGGTCGATACTGGGACGCGACCTGACCCATGAGGAATTCATGGCCGCGCTGGCGATCCGCCGCGAGGGATCGGACGTTCCTTCGATCCATGATCAGGCGCATTTCAGCGAAGCCAGCTGGAATGCCGGTGACGATTTGCGCCCGGTTGTTGCGGAAATGGTCAATCGCGAGATTGATAGCGTTCTGGAACAGGTGTACCACGAGGTTGAGGATCCTTTCTATGATGTCCACGCAAGCCCAGACCCCGCCCCCGACAATGCCGCTGGACGCGAAGCTGGAGCGGCTGCGCAGCGCAGCGAAGGACAAGCGGCTGACCCCGGAAGTGCGGGCAGCGGCGGCGAAGGCGCTGGAAATGGGCTCGGCGCTTCAGACACACGCAGCCCGGACCCCCTCGACGTAAAGCCACTGGACCCGCAGACCGAAAAGGCGCTGGCGGGCTTTGATGATCCGGTGGCCAGTGCCCATTCTGCCGAAGTGCAGAATGACAGCGCGGTGCATGATCTGCACATGCTGGCCGAGGCCTCACCCGAAACGATGGTGAAGCTCGATGCCGAGAGCGACCCGATCCCGCTGGCTGATTTCCTTGCATCGCTGGATGATGAAGTCGCCGCGGTTAAGCACATTGAGGGCTGCATGGCCCCGCCGAAGGGAGTTTGATCCGTGGCGCTATCCGAATGTATTGCCGGTCTGATCAAGGACGGGCTGATCAGCAAGGCCAAAGGCAGCGAAGCCGAGGTGCTGTATGACCGGCATTTCCAGCGGCTGAAGCGCAGCAAGGGCATGATGGCAGCCGCCAGCGAGGCGAGCGATCTGACGATTGCCAAACTGAAGGGCGATGCAGCAGCGGCGCGGCGCGGCAAGATCAGCACGGCGATGGCGCAGGTGCGGGCGCTGGAGGACATGAAGACCTATGCCGGCGGCGTGATGCAGGATGGGTTGATCGACCCGCGATCGGCGACGGCGCTGGCCGTCTGGGATGATCGCGCCCGCTATATGGACCTTGAGGCGCAGCATGAAGCGGTGCGGGCGACTTACCATGCAACGCTCGATGCCGGGCTGAAGGCCAACCGGGCGACCATGCTGGGGCGGGTGCGCGATCCGGCGCTGGAAGAGGATATTCTGGCAGCGGCCTATGGCGAGAAGGTTGATTCGATCAACGCCCGGGAAATCGCCGAGAATGCCCAGAAGGTTGCCGAGCTGGCGCGGCAGCAGTTCAACGAGGGCGGCGGGCATATCGGCAAGATCGATGACTGGCACTGGGTGCAGGATCACAGCGGCGAAAAATTCATGGCGGCGGGCTATGATGGCTGGAAGGCAATGGTTACCGGAGCTGACGAGCGCGGGGTGCCGATCCTGAAGCTGGCCAGCATGATCGACCATGAAACCGGCCTGCCGTTCGAGCCTGAAGGCGAGAGCTTCGACAGGGCACTGCGCCAGATGTACCAGAATGTAACCACGGATGGCCGGGCGACAATGGGCATTGGCCAACCCAAGGGCGCGGCGCTGTACAACCGGCATGCCGAAGAGCGGTTCTTTGTGTTCAGCGATTCGAAGACGCATCTGGCCTATGCCGCGCAGTTCGGGAAGAGCGGCGTTTGGCAGGGCATGATGCACCATCTGGACCGCATGGCGCGTGATGTGGCGGCGATACAGCGCTTTGGCGCGAACCCGGATGCGACGATCCGCTTTGTTGGCGACACGCTGATCCAGCAGGCGGCGGAGAGGGTGGGGTTCAAGCCCTATGTCAAAGCGAAGCTGCTGAAGAACCCGATCGAGTTTGCCCGGCAGAAGCTGCGGCCCGATCCACAGGACCGCGCGCATAGTGCGGCGAAAGAGCTTCAGGCGAGCTATGATGTGTTCATGGGCAAGCATGACCTGCAAATCCCGCGCAGTCGCAAGGTTGCGGCGGGGTTCGATGCCTTCCGGTCATGGGAAGGATCGGCCAAGCTGGGCGGGGCATTCTGGTCTGCGACTACGGGCGATAAGGCGACGGCGGCGGTAACGCGCAGCTTTAACGGGCTGGGGCACCAAGGCTGGCTGACCGATTATCTCAAATTGCTGGCGCCGACCGAGAACAGCCTGGAGCACCGGCAAATGCTGATCCGGCATGGCGCGCTGGCGGCGGACTGGGCACATTCGGGCGCGCAGGCGCAGCGACAGATGGGCGAGGAATTTCAGGGCGAGCTATCGCGCCGACTGGCGGAGCTGACGATTCGCGCCTCTGGCCTGTCAAAGCATACCGACATCGAGCGGCAATTGTTCGTGCAGCACTTCAATGCCGGGATCGCGGACAATGTGCATCTGCCATTCGACAAGCTGAACCCGAAACTGGCCAAGGGGCTGGATAATTACGGCATCGGCGCGGCAGAGTGGGATAAGCTGCGGGCCACGCCGCTGGAACCGGCGCATGGCACGGTGTGGTTCAATCCAATGGCGATCGAGGACGGCGCGCTGCGCGATCGATACCTGCGAATGGTCCACACGGAAAAGCGCTTTGCCGTGCCCGAGGCTGATCTGCGCACGCGGACGATGCTGAACAGCAATTTCCAGCGCGGCACGGTGTTTGGCGAGGCGATGAAGAGCCTGTTCCTGTTCAAGGGCTTTGGCCTGATTTTGGGGAACACGCACGGGCGGCGGGCGCTGAGTATGGGCGGCATGGCAGGCTTGAAGCAAGGCGCTGTTGGCATAGGTGCGCCGATGCTCGCCTATGCGCTGCGGATGAGCGTGTTTTCGATGGTCGCGGGTGCGGTAGCAATCCAGATTCATAACCTGCTGCGCGGTAACGATCCCGAGCCGATGGACAGCGCAGCCTTTGCCGGTGCTGCCGAAGCGCAGGGCGGTGGCTGGGGCATCTTCGGCGATTTCCTGAAGCAGAGCGACAACCGCTTTGGCGGCGGGATTGCCACGACGATTGCCGGGCCGGGCGGGCAAACGGTGCAGAACGTGCTCGATCTGACCTGGGGGAATATGTCCAGGGCGAACAAGGGCGAAAAAGTCAACGTTGGGCGCGATATCGTCAAGATCATGCGGCAGGAAGTGCCGGTGGCGAGTTCACTTTGGTATCTGCGTCCGGCCTATGACCGGCTGCTGATCCATGAAATGGATGCGATGATCAACCCGGATCACGATGCCGCCGAGGCACGGGCGATCCAGCGGGCTGACCGGGCAGGCGCTGCCTATTTTGCGCCGCCCGGATCGGGCATGTCATCATGGCGTGCACCGGACTGGGGCAATGCCATCGGGCAGCCTTCGGTGCCGGAGAATGTGGCGGCGCGTGAGGCGGCGCTGGCAAAGGCGGATGCACCTGCCGCGCCTTGACCTGACGGCCTCGATTCGATAACAGCAGCGCACCGGGGACCCTTCCAACCCGTCCCGGCCTTAGTCGCTCGCATGGTGCGATGCGCGATCAGGTCGGGCGCTTGGTATGACAGTTTCTTCCCCCTCCATCGTTTCGCACAGCTATATTCCGGGCGGGGCCATGCTGGCTGAATCGCTGGCCGGGCTGGTCGCGATTTCGGCCAGTGATCTGGTTGTGACCGATCCTGACGGCGTGGTGCAGGTGCAGGGCACGGATTACGAGATCACCGGCAATCTGCGGACGGGAACGGCATCGATCCGCACGCTGCGGGCCTATCCGGTTGGGGTGGCGCTGGACGTGCGGCGCGTGACTGACCGGGTGCAGAAGGCTTCGATTCCGTTCGGTCAACCGCTGCCATCACAGGCGATCGAGCGCGAGCTGGACCGGCAGGCGCTGATCAGCGGCGAACAGGACGTGGAGATGACGCGGGCGGTCCGCGTTCCGGTGGGGCAGGTCGGCCCGGATTTTCCGTCGCTGGACGATGCCGAGGGCCATGTGCTTGGCGTGGCTGGCGGAAAACTTATCCCGGTGCAGAATGACCTGATATCGGCGGCTTCGGATGCGGCGCTGGCATCAACGGCGCGCATGTTGGCGCAAGCTGCCGCTGCCAGCGCTAATGCAAGCGAAGTGATTTCAACGGCAGATTTGGCGGGCTGCAATGTAGCATTGGCGCAGGCTATGTTGGCTGCGCTGGCAGCGGGAGCCTATGACCATTCATATGCGGCTGTGGTTCCCGCAGGGATCGCAAATGGCAAGCCTTACTGGACGGCCTCAGCGGACAGCAAGGGGCTGCTGCTTTGGAAGAACAACGCGGGCGCGCCCGCCGCTGTACTTAACCCTGACACATCACAGGTTGAAATTCCTAACTCGATCGCGGTTGCTGACTTGACCGCATTGGCTGGCATTCTCGCGGGTGTAACTGGCTCGGCGCTGGTATCGGTGGGCTATGCAGGGACGCTAGCAGAACCTTGGGATGGTGGCGCAACCATGACTGCCGTAGGCGGTCCATGGAAATACGTTATCGGCAAGGCGGCAGGCGGTGGGCCGCTTCAAAAAATGTCCTTTGGTGTCTCAACCTTTGGTCTCGGCACTGGCGTTCTCAATGTGCTGATCATGGAAGAGGATACAGTATTCCCGACTTTGAAGGTGGTTTCGAGCCATGCTGTCACGATCGGCGCTTCAGGACAGGTTGACATTACTGCCGCCGATTTCGGCGCGATCACGTTAACCGCCGATCAATATGTCGGTTTTTCAATTCCTGCAGGCTCGATCACTTTGTTGGGCAAGCGCGCAACCACACCGGTAACCTTTGTAAAAAATGGACCGGCTTCGCTTACCTCAGGTACTGATACCTTTGTCGCACTCGGCGGGGGAGACTCGATATTCGCGCGCTTCACCCAACTCGCCGAAACGCTTCAGGTCAAGGAAGCTAACTTTGATACGTCGCTTGCTTCCATCCCCAAACTCGCTGTCAGCGCATCTCCAAAACAATGGTTGATCGTGCCGATCTGCGGACAGTCGCATGGTGAGCCGCATTCGGGGACCGATCCTGTAATCATCCTACCGACGGGGATTGCGAAAAAATATTACGGCTCGAACCCAACACTGACGCTCAATCTTACCGATTTTGTCAAAGATCCTGTTGGGCCTACGCTCGGCATTGCTGACAACACACACCAAAGCGGGATCGCGCCTGCTCTCGTTCAAGAAATATGGGCGCGCACCGGCATGGGTGTTATTATTGTTCCATGCGCAGAAGGCGGCTCTGGCCTCATTTCCGAAGGCCTTGGAGGTGGACGGAATTGGGCACCTCCCGGCACTGCGGGAGCGAGTGACGGCGGAGGCATTCTGCGAGCTGAAGCCTTGGCCCGTATTCAAAATGCGATGCAGGCGGCGACCGACGCGGGATTGGCCTGGCAGCTTGGACCGATGGTTTGGACGCAGGGCGGGACCGAGAGCTTGCGCTACGACCATGCCGTAGGGGTGCCGTGGACAGACTTCGGCGGCAATGTGATCACCGCTGCCAATCGTGCGGCGGCGCTCGGGGTGTTATTTACGTGGTTCCGCACACAACTTGCGCGGCCGAATTTACCTGTCGTGATTAGCTATGACCCGCCGAAAAACACAGGCGTAACGGCGGGTACGTTGATGGTGAACCAGTCGCTCAAAGATTATGTCGCAAGCGATGAGCACGCCTATCTTGGCTACACTGCCATTCAGAATTGGGCGGCGCGCGGGATCATGATCGATACCTACCATGGCAACGGTGTCGCCTATGATGAAATGGGCGCGCACCTTGGCCGTGCAGCCGCAAATGTGGCGTACAAGGCATGAGCGGTGAACTTGCGACGGGGCGCACGATTACTGATGCGGATGCGGCGGCTGTGGCAAAGGCCCTGAAGGCCGAATTTGCCAAAGAGCTTCGCAACGAGGCGGGCAAAGGGTTGCTCGATCTGGTCAAGAAGGGGCTGTTCTGGATCGTGCTGCTGCTCGCGCTGCACGGGCTGGGAGTTGACCGCGATGTGCTGGCCAATGTGGCTGGCCAAGTGACCAAGTAGGAGGCGGCGATGGCATTTCCCAAGGGCTATGAATGGCTGGGCACGGTAGGCCCGCTGCCGAAGATCATCTCTGAAGCGCTGGCGCTCTATGGCACGCTCGAATCGCCGGGCGCGGCGGATAATCCGGTGATCCTTGGCTGGGCCAAGGAAGTGGGCAAGGACGTTGCCGCTGCCTATGGCCATGATGCGGTGCCGTGGTGCGGGCTGTTCGCTGCGGTTGTTGCCAAGCGCGCTGACAAGCCGGTGATTGCCGGGCCGCTGTGGGCGGCGAACTGGGCCAAGTTCGGCACGGCGGCGGATCATGCCTCGCTGGGCGATGTTCTGGTGTTCCAGCGGCCCGGTGGCGGGCATGTGGGCTTTTACCTCGCCGAGGATGAAAGCGCCTATCATGTGCTGGGCGGCAACCAAGGCGACAAGGTGTGCATTTCGCGCGTGGCCAAGAGTCGCTGCGTGGCGGTGCGCCGCCCGATCTGGGCGACGGCGCAACCTGCCAGCGTGAAGCCCTACCATGTCGCTGCCAGCGGCGCGCTTTCGGAGAATGAGGCATGAACAGAATTCATCTTCGCGCCTATGAGCTTGCCGCTCTTTGGGCAATTGCCATCGGGGCGCTCATTCTTGGCGGGTACATGGTCTATCTGGGCCGCGCTGGCGAGGCCTTTGGTTCGCTGCTGGGTATCATCCCGCTGTGCATCAATCGTATTGGCAACGCTGGTCAGGCGCAGGCCATGCAATCAATGGTCGACCACCTTGCGCGATCAACCCCAAGCGACCCTGTAAAACCGGAAGGAACCGACTGATGTTGAAACGCCTCTATTTTGCCCTGTGCGCCTCGCTGGCGCTGTGTGCGTGCAGTCTTGGTGGGTTGGCCTCCACGGGCGCGGCTGTAGCTGACGCGGCGGGCGCTCCGGCCCCTGCGTCGGTTGCCAACAAGACGGTGCTGGACGAGCAGGCGGCGCTGGGGGTTGAGCTGGCCTATAAGGCGGCGCGGCTTTCGATGGAAACGGCAGTCGATGCCGGTCTGCTAAAGGGCGCGGGCGCGACCAAGGCGGCGGCAATCGACAATCAGGCCTATCTGGCCGTGGCGACGGTTCGGCAGGCTTACCGGGCTGGCAATGCGGCCAGCTACAAAGAGGCGCTGGAGGCGGCGCGGGCGGTCATTTCTGACCTAATTGCAGCGCGGGGTAACTGACATGCTGACCGACCTTCTCAAGCTGCTGCCGATTGTCGGCGCTGTTGTGGCGCGCAAGGATGAGTTCGTGGACTGGTATCATTCGATGACCGACGCCCTGCACCCGAATGATCAGGCGATTGCCAAGCTGGCGCTGGCCGACATTCAGGCCGACAATGACGAGGGCCATGCCCGGCTGCAGCAGAAGCTGGCAGCGGCGGCGAACCGGGGCTAAGGCGTTATCGAATCCGCAACTTTTCGCGCGGGTTCATTCTGACTTTGGCGATATAGGCGCACAATCCTTGTTATTTTCTGCAAGCTAGGTGCTTGAAATAACGGGATTGTGTGCAGCCTTCCAAGCTAGCTAGGCGGGTTCGATTCCCGCTACCCGCTCCAGCCTTTTGTGGCGGATTTCTGCGGTTTCACGTGGAACAATCAGACTTTGGCAGCGCGGCATTCTGACTCAGGCAGAGTCAGAATTCTGACTTTCTCTTCGGCGATTTGCGATGGACCTGGTAAATTGTGGTCCCGGTTTGCTTGAATTCATGCGCCATGAGCGTGAAGTGGGGTACCGCTTCCAAATCTGAAGCCAGTACTTCGATCCTTCCCCCGGCTGCCAGTACCAGCGCGATAATTGCCTGCGCTGTATCGCGCTGTGCAGCGTCAAGGCGCTGTTGCAGATTGGCAATGATGCGGGACTGCTCGATGAATGCTGCATCGTCCATCATGCTTTCCCTCGGGCTTTGGTGCGGGTGTGGCTTTCGGCGATTACGCGGGCGGTCATGTTGCTATCGACCGGGCCATAGACCTTCATGATGCTGTCAACCGATCCGGGTTCGTGGCCGGTGAGCTGGCCGATCTGATCGTGGGTGAAGCCCTGGCGCTTTAGCTCGACGACGCGGCTGCGGCGGAAATCGTGCCAGTGCAGATCGTCCATGTCGCTGCGCCCGGTCGCCTCGATCGCGTGATCCTTGATGCGGTTCCATGCCCGGTTGAAATCGCGGTAGAGCCACGGTTCGCCAGTGGCATCGTTGATCAGCACATGGGTGAGCAGGCGGCGGGGCGTGGCGGCGCGATCGCGCGCACGATTGGCAGTGATGACCTGGCGCAGCTCTGCCAGCAGCTCCGGCTCGAACGGGATGTGCATGGGTACGTCGCCCTTGCCCTGGGCGAATTGCCAGCCCCAGACCTTGCCCTGTTTGTCGGCCAGCACGGCCTTGACATCGGGATCGAGCAGGAACTTCATTTCGACAAGCTGATGCTCGGTAAACTTGAGCAGATCAGCGGTGCGCTGGCCGGTGTAGAAGGCGAGCTTCAGCGCGAAGGCCATATTGGGCATGCCCAGATCGTGGGCGGCGGCGATGAAGGCAGCGCGATCATCGGCCTCCCAAATCTGGTGACGGCCCTTGGGCTGGCCGAATTTCTCGTGCGGGTTTTCGATCCACTTCAGCAGGGCACGGAAAGTGCGCAGGTAGTTGTGCGCGGTCATGTCGCTGACCTGACGGCCTTGCTCCGTATAAACGCCGCGCCCGCGCAGCGAATCGGTCCATGCGGCGATGTGGTGGGGCCGGATATCAGAGGGCAGCAGATCGCCGAACATTTCCTTGGCGCGGACCAGATTATAGGCGGCGGTGCGCTGGTGCCCGGGCGAAAGGTGGATCAGGTACTGGGTGCGGTAGCGGTGGATGTGATCGCTGATCGTCATGAAGGAATGGTGCTTGGTGGCGGGCGCCAGCGGCAGCGGTGCGATGGCGTTCTGGCTGGTCGCCTGCGCTGATGTTCGGGCTTCGCCCTCCATGCCGGCAGGCTCCGGTTCGCCCCGGCGCCATGCTGCGACATCGGCATTGCGCGACTCGCTGGCGGCGATGGCGAGCTTGCGATCCTCGCCGAATTTGAGCGAGGTCCAGCCATGGGCCTTCTCGGCGCGGTTGGGTTCCCAGTACCAGAGCAAGCGCCCGCCCGCGCCGGGCTTGACGGTGAGGCCCTTGATAGCGCTGGCGGCAAGCCGGGCGCGGCGGAGTTCGGGGGTGGGTTTCATGGGTGTTCTCCATTGGCCGAATCGATCAGGATCACGAGAGCGGCGAGTGGTTCGGGTTCGAGCATCATGCCGGGGGCCAGCCCGGTTAAGAGCTGGGCGAGGCTGCGAAGGGAAAGGCGCGCCAGCATGGCCCGATCTTCCTGGTAAGCGGTCTGGTCGTCGTTCATTGGACCGACTCCCCGCTGGCGGCGTGAAGCGGCTTGCGCCATGACCAGCGTTGTTCGCTGCCAAATTTGGTATTGCGCCAAGTCCAGCCCATGGCGGCAAGAACATCGGCGATGCGGCGTTTGGCTGTTGCATCGGGTAAGCCGATGCCGAGGCCGTGGCCGATATCGGCATAGGTCAGGCGATCCTTGTCCTGCACCCATGATGCCAATGCCGCAGCAAGGCCATCATCAATGGCAGGGGTGATGTCAGGCACGGGAAGGCCCAGCTTGGGCCAGATGGCCCGCGCAAAAGTGATGCCGAAGAGGCGGCGCGCCTCACGCACGACAGCAGCGGCGGCAGTAAGGCGCGCCGGATCAGCGCTTTCGAGATTGTTTGCAGTTTCCGCAAAGAAGTCTGGCTGATCCTTGCCCGGCATGGTGTAGGTTCCGGTGCGGAAGATGCTGGGAAGCACCTCATCGGTGATCCAGCGCAGAAAGCGCTTGGCCTCTGGCCGCTTGGATCTGATCACGCAGGTGAACATGCCGCCTTCGGTGACAATCATTAACTCCTGCGCACCGCCAAGGGTGTCCACTTTGTGGACCCCCTTTTGATCGTCATCGAGCATCCGAAGCATGTGTGGTGTATGATTGTAACCGAGTATCGTTGAAATATCGGTGGCGACCCAATGCGGTTGCTCTTCGAGCATGACAACGCGGACGGGTTTGGTTTCAAAATCGAAGATCGAAAGTTCATTCATGGCGTGGCTCCAGTGTTTGAGCCGGTCACCTACCTGCAACTTCTGGTGGCCGGACGCGACGGGTTTGCAGACCGCCTACTGGAAACGGCGCACCCGAAGGTGCCCCACCGCGCCCGACCATAAGAAACCGCGCCTAAGCGGGTGCCGGGCGCGGGAGCGCCAGTAAGAGCGAGACTGCAAAATCCCGGCAGCGAATTTGCGCTGCGGGCGTGGATGTGCCAGCGTTGATACGAATCGTCAAGGAGCACGGCGTGACCGAAGCGGAGCAAGTCATGGCGATTGCCTTTGTTCTGGCATTGGGTGCGCAATTTGTGGCGATGCGCGAAGAATCGGTAAGCGCCGATGTCTTGCCATTTTTCCTGCTCGGAAATGTCGCGGTCAGTATGGTGCAGGCCATTGCTGGTGGGCTGATCCGAAGTTTTCGTGGACTGATCTTCTTCACTACCCTGTCGGTTGGCGCGACCGTATTGGGTCTGGCTTTAGCTGTAGCCATGGCCAAACTTTTGCCTGTTCCACAAGGCAAGGGGCTGCACTGGGAGCACGATAAGCTGGGATGTGGCATGGCAATCATGCTTGGATTGGCATTCATGGTGGTGCTTTCAACAATAGGTGGCGGCGAGGAATAGATGATCTAGTCCCCCAGCTCCGCCAGCATTTCAGTGATTAGGGTTTGAGCATGCAGCAGGCCTGCCTTGCGGCCTTGGGTGGCGGGCATCTGGTCGAGCGTGATGCCGGGCGCTACGCGGGCGGCGTGGAGCCATAGCTTGCTGACTTCGTGCGCCGCTTGGGGCAAGTCGATGGCAGCGATCAGATTAGCCGCGGCTACTTGCTGGCGGCGGTCGATCAGTTTCAGAGCGGCTTTGGTCATGTCAATCTTCCCATGCTGCTTCGGCCTGGTCGATCGGATCGATCCAAGGCCGGATTGCTTCGCGCACCTCGGCGTCGGGCGCGTGGAGGCGCAGGTTCGGGCCGACTATCGAATTGAGATAGCCCCGGCACAGGCGCAGCTTTTGCGGGTTCTTGCCGCCATCGGGATAGGCGAAGCCATGATCGCTGTTCGGTTCGACCGGCACGCCTTTGTGGCAGTAAAAGGCCGCGCCGAAAGAAAGCTCGATCATCTTGCTTTCCCAGCCTTCCTTGTCGGCCTGTTCGGGTGAGCCCTTGCGGAAGGCGCAATTGTTGCAGGGGTGCCGGAATGCGCCGAGTGGTTCTTGCTTCGGATCGAGCAGCTCGGCAGGGTCAAAGGGTTCCCATGCGGTGCCGCAATTGCCGCAGACCCTGATCGTGGTTGCGTAGAAATTGGTGACGGTTTGCTCTGCGTCCGCATGGCGGCGCGAGGCGCATTTGGGGCACTGGTCTGCGCCTTTCATGCTGGCACCTGATCAATGTTGCCTTTGTGGACGTTGAAGCTGACGGCGACGATCCAAGGGTTATCTTCCCATCGGGTGCCGGGATCGGTGTGCAGGCTGTTCCAGAGGGTTTCGTAGCCTTCTCGTGGAGTGTCGCCGACACCGTGCTTGAATGCATGAAATCGATCAGAAGAAAATCCGTCGATCAATTCCATATCGTCGCCACTCTCGACGTCCCAAACGCGACTGTAGATTCCCTCGGCAATCGCATCGGCCTCGCTGATCTCCTGGAGTCGCTGGACGCGGACCTCGGTGACATCGAGCCAGAGGCGCGAAGCCCAGCGGGGCATATGGATTGATGGCGTCCAGCGGAACGGGCTCTTGCCGGGTTCCCATCGATGCATTCCATACCTGTCTGGCACTGAACCTGCCCGGCGCAGCTCATTAATCCATTTCGCCCGCAAATCTTCGAAGTCTTCTGCTTCGCACCACGGCGTGTTCACCAGTTCGGGACTGGCGCAGTAATCAACCGCAACGTGTCCGGTATCTCGCCATGCGCCCGGTTTCCATGACTCGCGCACATAGAGCCTATCTCCGGGCGCATATCCTGCCTTGAATTGTACCTCGCCCTCTTCATCACCAAACCAGCCGGGTTCGTCGCAAGCAACAATGTGGCTCAAGACGGGGCTGTTCGGGTTATTTGCCCAAGCGCAGAGCCGCCGCGTCTGCGTCTTCGTCCCGGCGAGCAAAGCGCGGACCATCGGCGCGCTGAAGATGATGCCTTTGGTTGTCATGCTGCGTACCTATCCAGTTCGGCATAGAGGGGAGCCATGGCGAGCAGGGTTTCGGCGTGGCACCATTCGCTGGAGAGCGGGCACCAGCAGGCGAGATTGTGCCCGGCGAGGCGGTGGAGGTTGGTCAGCACCCAGCAGCGGCGGCGTTCGAGCGCGTCAATTTCGGCGGGGTGGAAGCCCATGTTTTCGAGGGTGAGCGCGCCGATATGTCCGGCGAGCCATTCCTTGTGCAGGATCACCGATTTGGCATGGCCCCAGCGGGCTTCAGCCTTGCGCGAGGCAGCGAAGGGGTTGGTCCATGGGGGGGGCCTGCCAACATAGATTGCACCCGCTGGCAGGATGAAGCCCTTGCGGCGGTAGCGCTGGATGCGGCGGGTAGAAATGTCGATGATCATGGGGGAATAGTTCCTGATCCGGGCAGGCAGACGCGCCTGCCCGGAGGGATTGCGTCAATCAGCGACCATGCGGACCTGTTCCGAGAACGGGTCAAACTCGCGGGCGATGCGGAATTCATAAATTCCGGCATCGAGGCTGTGCGAGTCGTGCGGCGTGTCGGCGCTCTGGATCAGCGACGTGGGCGCATCGAGCAGGGCATAGAGGATGCGCATACCTTCGGGCGGATCGGCGCGCTCCATGACATCTACGGGGCGATCCAGCACATGATGGTGCCCGCTTTCCGAGTGGCTGATGATCGGCCTGCCAGCCTTGTCGCGCTCGCCCATCGCGGTGAGGCCTTCGGGCATGGCGTCCACGCGGAAGATGGTAATCTCCCCCTGTGCGCCGACAACGGTTCGTTTTTGCATGCTTCTGCTCCTTCAGTTTTGCCCGCTCACGTGCGGACGGTGGGGTAGGAAAATTCGTGGGGTTCGAGGCCGACGCGCCATGCCTGGGCGGCGAGAACGCTGCTGATTTCCAGCGGCACGCCTTCAACTATGGTGCCGTTGCGTGGGCATTCGGCCATGAGGAAGCGGCCCGGCTTGGGTAGGCCATCCAGCTTGAGTTCGATCAGCTCGCCGTGCGACGGATCGGGATCTGCATCGACCAGCTTGTAGGGCAGCTTGCCGGACTTGATCGCGCGGACCCAGCCAATGCAGGAAAGACCAGCGGTGCGCTGTTCAACATCGCGGCATTTCAGCACTTCCATGGGATCGAGCGTTTCGCGGTCCTTGATCCAGCGGGCGGGTAGCCTCGCGCCATGCCATGACCATAGCTCGCTGCCATCGGACCAAGCGCAGAACGGGCCATTTTCGCCGTGAGGCAGGTTGCGATCGTCGACGGTAAGAACGGTCGGCCGATCGGAGATCATGCAGAAATCGGCATGGACGATGCGCGGGCCAGACCGCTCGGCGAGAACGCGATAATGGTTGTAGGCAGTGTAATCGAGCGGCAGCTTTGCCACGTCCTGAAAGAACGTCAGGAAGCTATCAAAAGCTGACCACTGATTGCCACCTTGCCACATACGATAGGCCTCCGCTGCGCACTCAAGGCCAAAGCCATGCACTCCGAGTTCGTCCGCGCAGCGGCGCAAATCGCCAGGCACTACGTACCATTTTGAAAGATCGGCGTTGGATGGCGATTTGTCTTCATCGGTCGCCGCTCTTGTCGCCGCTCTTGTCGCCGCATCGGTCGCCGCATCGGTCGCCGCATAGGTCGCCGCATCGGTCGCCGCATAGGTCGCCGCATCGGTCGCCGCATCGGTCGC
>Ga0213919_1000124_pt1 | contig 41087 bp, 65 predicted proteins | sample McNCre317MG_FD_161056 | JGI IMG/M metagenome (GOLD analysis project Ga0213919, IMG submission 161056) | Freshwater microbial communities from McNutts Creek, Athens, Georgia, United States - 3-17 MG | ecosystem: Environmental > Aquatic > Freshwater > Creek | place: USA: Georgia | collected...
CCTCGCCACTGATGCCAGACACGTCTCCACGGATGTCAGACACGTACCCACGGATGCCAAACACGTCTCCATGGATGTCAGACACGTACCCACGGATGCCAGACACGTACCCACGGATGTCAGACACGTCTCCACGGATGTCAGACACGTACCCACGGATGTCAGACACGTCTCCACGGATGTCAGACACGTCTCCACGGATGTAAGACACGTCTCCACGGATGTCAGACACGTCTCCACGGATGTCAGACACGTACCCACGGATGCCAGACACGTCTCCACGGATGCCAGACACGTCTCCACGGATGTCAGACACGTCTCCACGGATGTCATACACGTCTCCACGGAGGTTCGCGTGCGCTCCTTTGATTTTTATGCTGTCTTTGTAGTAATAAATACCATTATTTATATTTTTTACCAATAATGCTTTCATTATTTTCTCCAGTTAATCTTTTCTTCTCTTGTAAAAATTCGTTTATAAAAATATACCCAGCTATTGAATCAATAGGATAAGGGCAAGAATTATTAAAGTTTTTGTGTTTAATAGCTGCGTTTTTTGCTTCTCCTTCTATTTTTGCAATTGAATAAATGCCAGTGCTACAAATCATTATCAAGCCCATCTTAAAAATTAAACTTTTTTATCAATTTCATAAAACCTACACAAAGACAATAGTTTTCTGTAGCAGTATTGAGAAACAATCGTTGCCTTAAAAGCATATACAAGATTATCGCCAACAAAAGTATCATTTACTATTTTTGTGAGAATGGAATTGTTGTCCACAATTTGAACTTCTACATATTTTTCATAATCAAAAATAATTTGCTCAAGTTCATCAGTGGTAAATTCCCCCATTTTTTTATTAAAATCATTGTCCGTCATTTTTTTCCTAATTAAATCTTTGATTTGCTTATTACAGCAGTACGCGGGTTTTTTTTGCACAAATTGCTTTCCGGGTTTACACGTTGCAAAGCCCTTTTTTGCGCCTCCTTTGATAATTTTGGTTGCAACTTTTTCCAGTCAACCGTGAATCTTGGATCGTTCATTTAATTCTTTCAATAACTGATCGCATAATAGTTATCGCCTCCATCAATTGCGCTTTGCTTTTTTTACCTTCAGTTTTCCCATTTACATGGTCGTAGAGCGCCTCAAATACTTTGCTAACATTTTCTTTGCTCATAACTGCAAAAGTGTTGCAAAGAGGTTCTTGAATTGCATATTGATTTGAATAATTAAGATGCAAAGTTACAAGCTGCGCTTCTGGAAGTTGCAAGTTGTCTCTTAATTGAACAAGAGTTTGCCAAGGCAGCTTTGGATCCCAAAATTTATCAAGATCAAAAATTCTCAATAATTGATCCAAAGGCATCGTGTAGTTAACCATCATAGTTTTTTTGCTCTCGTTTTTTGAAGTGGAATTTTCAACTCAGGCCAAAGTATCTCCCAATCATCCGGCCTAAGCTCCTGCAAAGCAAAGCCGTAGTCAAGCTCATGAAGTTGCCTGGCCAACGTGGGGCTTGGGGCTCTTAGACCTCGGATGATCTGATATAGATATTGTTCCTCTATGCCAAGTCGTTCGGCGACATCGCGCCGTTTGTGTGGGGTGTAGTTTGGTAGTGCCATGTTAAGTATTCTAACATATTTCTAGATAAAGTCAAGCGTTAACCAAGCGCTTGCGAGCCTTTGACCGCGCTCCAAACTAAAAAATTCTTAAAAAAACCTTGACATTATCTAACTTTATGCTAGAATTCGTCCATCGCAGCAAAAACCGCTGCAAGAGCTGGCAAGCGATACGAAGCCAGTAAGCCCTGACAGGATGCAGAGGGGCGCTCTAGGAACTGTGTTCCGTTGCGGTTTTGCGATGTGAAAATGCAGATTGATGGTGAATGCGCAGGCTGATGCGCGGCTAAAGCGATTGACATTGCGGCAACCCTGTAATCCGCAAGTTTTAAGCAGATGGCATATCAGGAAAGCCGGGGATCAGCACCGGCCACCATCAATCTGCATTTTTTGGTTTGTTTTATTCTTCAATGTTTATTAAAAAGTTTATTAAGGAAATTGAAAATCATGATGCAATATAGCAATGACCCAGTAGCCGACGCGGCTGCATATGATGAGTGGCAAGGCGAAATTGAACAATATCAGGCGTCCGTTGGTGAAGCTAAGGTTGACGAATATGTTGCTAGCTGCCAGTCTTTTATGGACGCTTGCAGAAAGGCGGACGCAAATGAATTGGTGACATGGGCTCCAAAAACCACAGACTGGGAAACTGTCCGTGCTTCTTTGCATTCTGTGGGCACTGATATGCCAAAGCGTTTGCAAACTCTTACCGAGGTGATGCAGGAGTCTTTGGATTATCCAAGCGGGCCAAATATGTCTGAGATTATGCAGTTGGTATTAAACGTGGCTTATGGACGCGATGTAGTAAACGCACCAGAGCAAGCCCGCAATTTGTTGGAGCGCATGGCAAATACGTGGGCTAGGTTTGATGTGGGGATTGAAAAATGAAGCAATGCCAAAAATACGGATGCGGCAGTTTTGCGTTTAACTTAAAAAAAGACGGTATTGATCAGGGTAATTTTTGTGATGTTTGTTTTCTTAAAGAAGAAAATAAATTCATTAGAAAAACTTTTTTAACTTTGCTAAAGTCGTATTTGGGTGTTTTCAAAATAAATAACAAATTTTTCGAAAAAATAAACCCTTACGCAGGACGAGAAGATTTGCTTAAAGATCTCATTGATATGAACAATCATTTTATTGAAAAAACAGAGAAAAAGTACGAACTAATAAAATCAAACAAACATCTTACAAAGATAGCAAATTGGAAATTAAAATGACACCAGCAGATTTGTACGCTATTGGCATGGAAAGTGAAACCGCGCAAAGACTAATGCGGGAGTTGTGCGCTTTGTTATATACAAATTATCCGCCAGACCAAAATAATGAAATACCATTAAGAAATTATTTTTATCAAAAAAAAGTGCCGCCGATGGGGGCTGAGGATTTGTAATTAAAAATGGCAAGCTGCAAGCCATTGCACGCAATCCGATAACTGCACCGAACTTAAATAAAAAAGGCAAACCAACGGCCTGTAACGTTGGCAAATTAAATAGGACTACATCACATGGCATTTATTGCAACAGACAGCGGCGGCGGTAACTTTAAGCGCGTTCCGCAAGGCGTATTCATTGGGCGATGCTACTCACTTATTGACCTTGGCACACAGCACACCACCGGCCAATATGGCGACAAATTCCAGCACAAGATACGCATTGGCTGGGAGTTGTTTGGTGAAGATGAGCAAGGCGCACCGCTCACGATTGATGTGGATGGTAAAGAAATGCCGCTCACGATCAGCAAGAGCTACACAGTCAGCCTGCACGAAAAATCAGGCCTTCGCCGTGATCTGGCTGCATGGCGTGGGCGTGATTTTACAGAAGATGAAGCTAAGGCGTTTGACGTGTCCAAACTGTTGGGCGCGTTTTGCATGATTAACGTCACCACCAGCGAAACCAACGGCAAGACATACAGCAATGTGGCAGGCATTACGCCGCTACCGGGCGCACTCAAAAATTCCAAGCCAGCACCAGTACATGAAAACGTGGTGTTTGATTTGGACAAGCCAGATATGGCAGTGTTTGCTGCGTTTCATGAAAAGCTGCAAGAGGCAATCAAGAAGTCGCCAGAGTGGGCGCAAGTGACAAAGGGGACTCAGCCACAAGTAGGCAGCACTGACAGCGGATTTGACAATATGGATGAAGAAATTCCGTTTTGATTTACGGGGGAAAACTGCCAGCTTATCTAATATAAACAGTAAGTACCCCATTTTTTAATGGATCATTATGCAGGTAACTTTATATCAAGCCGCCGAAACTGTGCGGCATTTATTAGAACAAATTGATTCAGACACCGGAGAATTGCCGGAAGGATTTGAACAATCTCGTTCAATTGTGGCAAACAAAGCGCAAGCTGTTGCGGCTTTTATTCTTGCAAACGAAGCGGAAGCAGATTTGGTAGAAACCCATGCCAAAGCTTTAATTGACAAAGCAAAAAAAGCCCGCAAGCGTTCAGAATGGTTAAGACAGTATTTGTCTGAGCATATGAACGCATGCGGAATTACTGAAATTAAAAGTGACGACGGGACATTTAAGGCGCAATTGTTTATTGACCGCGGTGTGTCGGTGGAGGCATTTAATATTTCACAAATACCTATGGAATACATGGTTGAAAAAATAAGTTGGTCACCAGATAAAAATTTAATTAAAAAAAATATATTAAACGGCGTTGACGTTCCCGGTGCAAAATTAGTATCAAAAAATTGTCTTACTATTAAATAAAGGAAAAACCATGATACAGTCTGAAATAGAACGTCCACATCCATCTGGTATGGGCGGAATCCAAAAAATTTATCGTTTTCAAAATGGATATGGCGCAAGTGTTATTCAATTTCCATTTAGTCGTGGAAAAGAATTAAATCTTTATGAGCTTGCTGTTATTAAATTTAATCCAGAATTACCAGAAGATTGGGGGATTGTTTACGATACTCCAATTACAGACGATGTAATTGGATACTTGTCAGACTTAGAAGTTGATGAGTTACTAAACAAAATTTCACTTTTGCCATCATAAAATAAACTGCAACAAAGGAAAAAATGGCTACTTATAAAATATTTGGGATTACTTTTTGCGTTTGTCTAGAAGAAAAAATAAAACAAAAAGCAAAAAACGAAGTTATTAAAAGCAGCAAATTAAACTTATTAGAGGAGCACGGGTATATTGAAATACCGGAAATATATAAGCCTTTTTCTATTGAATGGCATATTTATAAAGACGCCTTTAATCGCGAACGTGGTAAATTTTTTAGGAGCAAAAAATGAAAGATTGCCCCATTCTTTTCAATGACGAAATGGTTCGGGCCATTCTTGCAGGGAGAAAGACGCAGACGCGCATGGTTTTGAATAAGCAACCAATGATGGTCGAAGACAACAAATCTGCTGTGTGGAATGGGCCGGGTTCAGCGCTACAGCAACAGCTGGAACGGTTAGGCCGTGGTTGCAAATACGGCCAGCCCGGCGACCGGCTTTGGGTGCGTGAGACGTGGGCCCCGCTTACTGTGGGATTCGCTTATCGAGCCGATAGTGTCTGGAATGATGCCCCACCAAGTGGCAAATGGCATCCAAGCATCCGCATGCCCCGTTGGGCCAGCCGCATCACGCTGGAGATTACCGGCGTGCGTATGCAGAGGTTGAATTACATTAGCGAGGACGAAGCAATTGCAGAAGGCTTCGTATCAACAGCCAAAGTCTATAAAAATTGCGAAGACTACACAGGGAAATACGCAATAGAAAACTATAAAGACCAGTGGATAAACATAAATGGCGACGGTTCGTGGTATATAAACCCGTGGGTGTGGGTAATTGAATTTAAGAAAGTTGATTAACCATGACAAAAGAAGAATTGGTTAAATGGCAGAAAGCCATGGGTTTTACAAACGAACAGGCGTGTAATGCTTTGGGGATGTCTGCCACTGGATACAAAAAAATGCTGTACGGTGAAAGCAAGATCGATTACAGAACTGCTCTGGCTTGCTCTGCAATTTATGCAGGTATTGAACCATGGCCCAAAGAAATTGAAAACGAATCCGTTTTATATGTGCCTGCTTTTGAAGGTGGGCCAGTTCCTAACCATGAGTCGCAATAAACCACCCCGCAAAGCCTACCGACCTCGCCCAGTCACCGCCGACACCATGGCACTTGCCTTGCACCGAGCCGCCAAACCCACCGCTGCCGACCAAGCGGAAGTTTTGGGCTTGCTTGCAGACGCAATCCAGGCGCTGCGTGAAGGCGTGGCCACAGAACATCAATGGGGGGTCGTGGCAGGCAGCGTCACCGTCGCCCTGGCCATTGAGCGCCAGGGCATTGTGCGCGGCCTGCTGGCTTACCTAGAAACCGATGAAAAAGCGTTGCAAAGCATCTACGACCGCGCCATGTGCGAGGGCGGTGGCGGCTGGGGGCGTGTCACGCTTTACTATCATGATCTGGAAGCTTTACAAACTTTCATGGAGCTGCACGCCTTCCAAATAAACCAACTTGGCCGCGCGGAATTTTTGGCCGCCATAAACACTGCGCAAAAAGACATCATCGCCCAGGGCCATACGGCCACGGTGGCATTTGCTGAACAAACAGGGCTTCAAAATTTTCGAATACCTGCGCTAGATAAATCATAACAAAACACAAAAGAATAAAAAATGACATACACAATCAGAACCACATCTCTCACAGTGTTACCAGAAAAAGAAACAATTTTTTCAGAGCAAGCAACCACCGTATCAATAGTAGATGAATCGGGTGAATATGTAGAAGTTTCTCAATCAGGTCATATTAGTTTGGGGAAAATAGCTATTAACCCAGAGGAGTGGATTGCTTTGAGAGAAGCAATTGATATTTTAATTGACCAATGCAGGCCACTAAAAGAAATAGAAGCGGAAGATGACCACAAATAAACCAAATTTAATCCTTGGTGATTGCCTTGATGCCATGAAGTCCATGCCAGACAATAGCGTAGATTCTATTGTGACTGACCCGCCTTATGGCTTGTCTTTTATGGGCAAAAAATGGGATTACGACGTGCCAGGCGTGGATATATGGCAAGAGTGTTTGCGCGTATTGAAGCCAGGCGGGCATTTGCTGGCGTTTGCAGGCACGCGCACACAACACCGCATGGCCGTGCGGATTGAGGATGCTGGGTTTGAAATTAGGGACATAATTGGTTGGTTGTATGGAAGTGGGTTTCCAAAGTCGCTGAATGTGTCTAAGGCGATTGATAAAAATAACGGTGAAGTTGGACGGTTGCATAAATTCACCAAATACATGCGGACAACCGGACTTACTGCGCGACAGATAAATGAAGCAACTGGCACATTTATGGGTTCTCACTACCTAGCCGACAAAAGCCAACCGGCCATACCTACATGTGCACTATGGACAAAACTTCGACCATTGTGCGGAGATGTTCCGGCATGGGTTGACGAACTGGTAGACCGCATAGAGGCAGATCGCGACCGGATAGGACAGCGAGCAACAACCCATTTATCCTTCGCCCCCGGCCAAGACAGCGACCGCAGCGGCACCACGCTGGACATCACCGCTCCAGCCACCGAAGCCGCCAAACAATGGAACGGTTTTGGCACAGCTCTAAAGCCCTCATTTGAGCCTGTAACAGTTGCCCGCAAGCCTTTAATCGGGACAGTGGCAGAAAATGTGCTTACGCATGGCACGGGCGGAATAAACATAGAAGGGTGCAGGATAGGTGCAGAATCTGTAGAATCTGGTCGCTTAAATCGTGGTGATTGCAATGGGTATGGCTCAAAATTGAAGGGCCAACAAAATGGCGGAATCAGTATTGGACGATGGCCTGCAAATTTGATACACGATGGAAGCCCCGATGTGTTGGCTATTTTTCCAGAGACTGGATTAAGTTCTGGAGGAGAAACAGGAGAAACAGGAGAAACAGGAGAAACAGGAGGAATAGGTATTGGTGGCGCAGGAAAACGTTTAGGGGACGGGTCTTTTGGACAAAATTCTGGCGGACTTGGAGATTCAGGCAGCGCCGCTAGGTTTTTTTATTGCGCAAAAGCAAGCAAGCGTGATCGTGATGAAGGGATGGAGGCGCGAAATAATCACGCAACGGTGAAGCCAACAGACTTGATGCGATATTTGTGCAGGCTAGTAACACCACCAGGCGGAGTAGTATTAGACCCATTCATGGGCAGCGGCACTACAGGCAAAGCAGCAATTCTTGAGGGCATGCAATTTATTGGGATTGAAAAAGACCCAGATTATTTTGAGATAGCCAAAAAAAGAATTGAGTACCAAAGCAAACTTGGCTATCAGCCGACTATTTTTAGCAAAAAAGAGATGGATAATTTAACAAGCCGTGGGGCTGTGGCGTGGCAAGATGTGCAAAATACAACTGACTGGGTAGAATAATTAAGAGGTAACAAAGAATGAACCAATATCCTGACAAAGAACAAACTTTAATTTTATTAAAAGAATGGGAAAATCTTTGGTTTTCTCTTGATAAAATTGATTACCAATTAGAGGTTGAAATGTTAAGCGATGAATTTAGAAATTTAATTTATAACACGTTTGAGTTATTGTTTGAAAAATATACAAAAGAATTACAATTTCGCATTTGTGGAATAGATAAAGGTTGGCTTGGTTGGTTTTGTTACTCTTACAATATGGGAGAACGCGAAGCTACTTTTGTGTTAAACAATGAAAAAAGAACAATTTCTACTATTGAAAATTTGTGTGATTTGCTTATTAAACTAAGGGATCATAAATAATGAAAACAATACTTATTTTAGTTATCGCATTTTTTGCAATAACTGCGCACACTGAAGAAAAATCAGAGCAGGAATTGCTTGAGCTAAGAATATGCCAAATGAGTGGTGCATTGGCATATAAGGCATATATGGAGGGCACGTATGATGCGCAGAATCCAGACTTTGAAAAGCTGCGTTACTTAGTGGACTATTGGGGCGATATGATGGTCGTAAAACACGACCGCAAAGTAGCCCAAAAAGCTGTAATTTACATTGCCAAAAGAATGCAGATGACTGATATGCGCCAGCCTTGGAGCGGGGCTGCATATGAGGCTATGGGGGAATTTGTTCTTATGAAGTGCGTGCAAAAAGCGTTTTGACGCACATTTGCATGTATTTGAGAGCCCCCGCTACTTTGCCGGGGTGGTCAGCTTTGTTTTGCGTGCATAGCTGTCACGGCTGACTTTAACCCCAGCAGCAAGGGGTGATGGCGTGTTTTTACACCAAATTGGAAGTTATAAACTTGCTGATGCGATCAGCTTTCCCGCTGGCTTCTTATGTTGGATTGCGCATCCCAAAACATTAATTAAACCAACTTGCCAAACTCATTAAACCTGGCCACTACTAAGCCCAGTACCATCATGGAATAGCTGGGTGGATTTGAACCACCGACCCGCCTTGAATGTTTCAATTAATCTCCGCATTCAATCGAGTGATACGCCCCCACTGACTCTACCAACTGATTTACAACTATTCCATGATGGCTCCGGGAGCCCTTCCCCCGGATGGCTTTTTATGGTGGCCGGTGCTGATCTCCGGCATGGGTGGGGCGTTACCATGATCTAGAAATTGCTAACAAGAATGCCTCCTTGCTACTCGGTTCTATTTCAGCGGGCAAATCGTCACCCGGCGTATTCGCCGCCTACATGTCTAAACAAGGTTTCAAAGCTTGCCTTCCAATTGCGCATCAGCCTGCGCATTCACCATCATCAAAGCGGGCCGGGCTTGATTCCGGCTTATCGTGACCAAGGGCGCAGTTTTAGTCACGTGCTATTTAACTGCCGCGTTTAGCGTGTCCATCCACGCCGCCGCTTTGATGATGGTGCCGTCTTTCCGGCTGCCAGTTGCAATACAGGGGCGCTTAACAACAATATCAAACGCCCTCTTTGCGTGAAGCAAATCTTCGTTGCAACGGATGCAGTATATCATAGTTAACAAATTCTGAAAACTATTTTTACGGGGCCGCCTCACCCCTCACCGCATAGGCATCCGCCCGGCACGATGCGTAGGCTGCATTCACGGTGTCTGCGTCTGCGGCTTGCTGGAGAAGAAATTCAGTAAGCTGTTTTGAAAGTACCCCACTGGCTTGGGTTGCGTCTGCTGCACCAGCATCGGGGGCTGGGGGAGCTTCACTTGGGGAGCTACTACTACACGACCCACATCCGGGGGCGTGGGGGTCGCGCAGCCTGCCATCAGAATCAGTGAGATTGCGCAAGCGCTCAGATAGGGCAGAGATGGTTTTTTCATTGGTTGAGTCCTTTAGGGTTTGTTTGTCGAGCGCGGCGTGCAGAGCTTGCTCTGTGGCGAGGGTTTTGGCCGTCTCTGCGGATAGTGTTTGGGCGGCTTCGGACTTGATGTCTGCGATTGCTGCGGTGTAGCGCTGCGTGGCTTCGGCCTGTCCGGCTTGGTACTGGCAATGCCCATAATACCATACGCCTAGTAGCGAGGCAATCATGGAGACTGCGATTGCTAGAATTTTGATGTCAAAAGAAATCATGGCTTCACTTTGGGCTGGTCTACCAAGCGCCCGACTATTCCAAAAGCCAATAGCGCCACAGTCACCCACTGCACCCAATTTGCAGGCACGCTTGTTTTCATGTCAGACGGCAATCCCATCCATGCGCCTTGTATTGCGGTGGCCGCTGCCATGGCCTGAACGGATAACATTCGGTAAGCTTTTTTCCAATTTGGGATTAGTTTCATGCCAGCGCCTTTGCGTTGTTCACGTCGATAGTGACGGTTTCGCCTTTGAGTATGGCCTGGTGTACTTTGTTTTTCACAAGCTCTACAGCAGGGCGGCTTGTGCCACCGATAAGCGTGGTCTCTGTGGCCTGCATGCCTAAGAGTGGGCATCCTTCGGTGTCGGCGGAGGTGTTGCCAGCATGCATTCGAATGTACTGGAATCCAGGCACATCGTGAATGGTCAAGGTGTCCGGGCCGAATCTGGCTGAGGGCTCAAGGGTGACTCGGTACTGCCCCGAAGGGATCGCCGTGGCTCCCTTAATTTTCCACTCAGACACGGGCACTCCTTCAATCTCACGCACCTCGTCCTCCAATGTGCAACATGCGTATACGCCGTCTATGTAGAGCTTGCCAATAGTAGCACCTCCTAATGACGGACGGCGCTGTAGTGTGAGTTTCATTTTGAAATCCTTTCGGTAAGCCAAGAAACACAAAACGCCAGTACAAAGCAGAGCATAAATATGCCAGCGCCGCAGTAGAAAAACTCGGTGGGCCAGTCAAATTGAATTAATCCCAATGTTTCAGCGTCTATCATTTTTAGTGGCCCTCTCCTTACGCGCCTCAACTTCGGAGCGAATTGCTGCAGAAATAGCTCTCAGGGATGCGTCACCCTTGCCCTCTCTGCTTGCTGCATTCATTCCCATTTCAATGCGCTTCATTACATCCCACCCTACCATTTGACTTTCTACAACTGTAATCCTAGCCTCTTGAGCCCTTAGATTGTCATTCATGCGGGCAAACTCAGTGTCTATTTTGTCATTAAGCCTTTTAACTTCTAAATTTAGTGTCGGGATTGATTCTCTTACAATCGCCAACTCCTCATTCATTTTGGGTATTGAGTCTGTAACAGAAGCTATTTTGTTATACATAATCCACCCGCCAGTAAGTCCACCAAGAACCCCGGCAATAATAATCGGCGGAAGTATTTTGTCTCGAATCCAAAGCATCAAGGACTGATCTTCTGCACGCTGATTGTGAGATCGGGTCTCAATGTTTCCGGTTCCCATTGTGTTTTATTGTGGTACGTTAATAATTCTTGCCCCAGGCATGCTGAGTGCCAGCGCCATGAATTGCGCGGGGCCTAGGGCGTAGCTGTCTACGATGTAGGGATCGCCTACCCATTCATTGCAAAACCAACGGGTTTCGCTCTGGCCCAGAAAAATCAGGGCGCTACTGGCAGCGCCGCGCCAGTCGTATTGACTGCCTGCGGTTTTGTTTAGCAAGTCTTGGCTATCAGCAACGTCCCAACTTGGCACGTCAATAGCAATCCATTTTTCAGCGTTTAGCCGCACATTCTTTTTGATGCGCACGCCCTCATCGCGCACGCTGGCGCTGGCAATGTCCACCGTGCCATCCGCATGTATGGCATGCACGGCCTCCACATGTGTGCAGCGGGAAAATTTACCACGCTGCACAAGCCGTGTGAGCGCCCATCCCAAGCGGACAGTCCATGAGTCTTTGGCGTGGTCGCCGATGTAACCTAGGACTATCATAGCGGGCCTTCAAATACTTCGGGCCAGCCGCCGCTAAAATCATAGCTTGCCGGGTCTTGGCTTGCCTCCATTGCGGTCTTATGCGCCTGCGCGGCATCATCAATCGCCGCAGCTTGCGAAAACCCGGCTTGAATAATTTGTTTGGCAAGCGATGGTGTCATTGCCACTTCGCCATTGTCCATAGTCCGCCAGTTTGGGCGAAGTACGGTAGCGTTTGGCAACCCCAAATTGATGATCGAGTTGTATTCTGCGCAAGCAATCATATCTGACTTAAACCAATGACCGCTTACTTTTATTCCACCATTAAAACGCAATTGGTCGCGTTTGGCTTTAATGGGATTCCAAACGTCTGATAAAAGATGCGCTTCAGTAAGAGGTGGGGTGTAAAGCACAGCGCCTTCAACCCATTCATGCCCATCGTATTGAGCGTTTGCATACAAAGCAACAATTTCCCCATTTTCATTACGATTTACAAACATCACAAATCCTTTCCACGTAAATCAGTCCAGCCAAGTGTGACAATGCGGGCGGTGCTTGTCCCAACCTCTCTGTGTCCAATCTGAGCTGACGTGTTTGTCCAAACAGATGCAGGCCCTACAGCATATCCGGAAGCAGTTCCAGAATAATAAACTTGAGCCAAAGGTGTCGCGGTTGTGGATGGGGCGAGATCAGCGTTTGAAAGGTCACTAAAATAAAAACCTCCGTTACCGCCACCCCCGCCATCGATTGAGGCATGAAAATGCCCTTTCATCTTTCTTCCTCTTGGGATAGTGCAGGTTAAAGTCAATCTTGTGTTAGTGGGCGACCCGGTGGAGTATTCCAAAATTGGCGTATCCCACCAAAATTCATTATCTATTTGTACAAATTTTGTCCATTGCCCAGAACCATTGGTAAGTCCTCCGCCTATATATCTATACTGTGTGTAGTTTGTTGGAAGCGTAGGGTTTGTACTATTTGTTGAAAACACTACGTCCACCACGCCAGTATCTGGCCGTCGAATTATGTAAAAATAATACCATGTATTATTTGCTATTGATCCCGTATCTAATCCACCATTTCCAGTTCCAACAACCCATGAAGCCGTTGTTTTATTTATTGCAGACAAAGAAAGAACAACAACATTTGTACTATCTGTAGCTTGCCCAGAAGCAATAGACATAGTTGTCGAAGCCCCAGCGGTTGCTAAAGTAAGCCCTGATAAATATGATCTTGGGATTGGAGTGGTATTAGCAATTCCAGTTGCAGGATTCAACAAGACCACCTTGTCCAGCGTCGAATCATATTGAAGCTCAAGCCAATGACCAGCCCCAGCAATATCGCCTACTGCCAATGTAGTATTAGCGCCTTTTACAATTGTTTTCGCAGTTAAAACACCGCTATTGGCTGTAAATGTTGGCGTTGTTGTGGCATTAGCAGATGCCGCACGAACCATAAAAGGCACGCCATTAGGCCATATTCTTGGGGCGGGTGAAAACGTTGCGGTGATTGCATCAGCAGTTCCGCCAGCGCTTGCAATTAAAGATTGATTGGATGCAATTGCATCATATGCGCTATATATATTTGTTGCATCGCCAAAAATAAATTGGGCAGAATTAACAACCACACCAGTACCTGCCGCAGTTTTACAAGTAATTGTGTATGCGCCAGTTGTGTTATTGACAACAATCCATTCGCCAACAATAGATGGAAAAATCAAATTCAAGTTTGCAGTGAGCGTGCCAGTAATAACAACAATAGGCTTGCCATATTGCGCAGCGGTCAACGTGACGTTGGCATTCGTCATTGTGACGGATGCCGCGCCCGTGGTGAAATCTGGCACCCAGCCCGCAGCAATTGCGCCAGCGCCTTCGGGGTCTGTAGTATTGCCGTCCGTAGTATTAAACCAATAGCCAGTGCCGTCAGAACGCAGCACCCGTGCGCCTTTAGGATAGCCGCTTACATTGCTATCAGTGGCAAAAGAACTATCATATACATACCCCGCCCCAGCGTTTGCCCACCGAACAATTGCAGACAAAGAATATAGAACCCCATTCATGTCTAATCCTGAAGGGGGAACGCCACCTGCGGCAATTGGCGTTCTTGTAAGAGGCGGGAATCCGTCTGTAAGCGAAGCTGCACCAGGTGTAATGCCGATTTGCGAAGCTGTTGGTATGGAATTTTTACCACCAGCGTTTGCAAAAGGCAGAACTAATTTTGCGGGGGAGTTAACTAACTGCATAAATGGCACTTTCTGAAATAAATGGGGCCTGCCCAAAAGGCGCACAATCACCAGCTTCGGAAAAACCAAACACCGGAAAGTCACTTTGTATAAGTGTAGCACTAACACCAACTGGCCTAGGCATTACGCCGGATTCTGCAATAATTGCCAATTCATATGGACTTAAAACAAACTCAAAAACATATCTCATAGACATGTTTCCAAGATCGTTAACGTAACATTTGCCACGAGTCGCAAACAAATTTTGTAATAATTGATTTATTGTTTGCGCAGTGCAATTTGATATATTTACTAAGGCTTTTGTAAATATCAATTGACGATATGCGTCGTCTGATAATAAATATGATTGCGTAGCTGCCTCTATGCCTGAATAAAAAGGCTGCTCATCAAAAGGATATGAGCCTGGTGACGCTTGGCTAAACCCAAAATACAATGGGTCTTCTGGTATTTTTAATACCCTACTGACGTTTACTATCCTGCCCCATACATCCAGCCCAAAACCTTGGGCAGTGTCAACATTCCAAACAAAATCAAAAAACGTGTTAAAATCAGTACGCGGGTCAATATACTCATTCATATTTTGAATAAGCTGACCAATAGTTGAGCTATTGCCGTATTGACTAACAATTGTTTGTTCTACATCTAACACAATTACACCAATGTGACAGAAATATCAGATTCGGACAATGTGGGCGATTGGTCAACCCCTACATTTAATGTAGTCAATGTAGGGCTAGAGCTACCGATTAAAATAGAGATTACTGAAGCATTAGGCGCTACCAAAGAAACCGCGCCATAATATCGGCTTGCAAAAATAGAAGCCCCAATTCTTTCGCGTGATGCCCCATCAGCTCCATTAAACCGCGCAATAATTGCAGCTTTTGTTAAAGCAACAATGTTGGAAGGTAGAGAAGAGTTGTTTGCAATTTGCACTGCAAACTTTATTGCTAAAGATGACGGCCTCTGAAATTTGACTACATAATAAGGCTGTGGATAGCTGTATCCGCTTGTATCTTGCACCGTGACTGATGTATTTCCGTTGTAATCGCAGCCAACGTCTTTTTTTAGCCAAATAGCTTTGGCTATATCAGCGTCCGCTCCGCCCACCACAGCAACATACAGTGAATTTTTTACAAGCGGGTAATTTGTTGGGCCTGCCAATACAGTAGAGCCGCTTGGATTGTCTAATACGTAAACGTCCAAAACATTGTCCAATGCAAAAACGCTTGCATAAATGGATTGCAATGTGCCTAGCCCGTTTAAGGCAACAGAGTTTTTGCGTCTATATTCAAAATCTGCACGACTTTCTACAGTGGAGCCCAAAACACCGTCGGTGGCGTTGGTAATGGTAGACCATCCTGGAATTGCTTGATAGACCAATATCAATGTGCCAGCAGCGCATGGTATTGGGCCAGTCTGCACATTTTGAAAAGTAGCAGGTACTGAACCCGTCGAGTCTATTGTGACATCGCTCTGATTGATGTAGGTATTGCCAGACGTATCTTGTGCCAAAGTGCCAGCCGGGACAATAGTGCCAACAAGCCCACTGACCGTGGCCGTCACTGATGTGGCCGTTGCAGGTTTGCGGTTCAAAAAGTAAATGCGCCCAATGGCATCTTGAAATCTGCCATCCGCATATTGCGGGTCAATTTGATTTACAAAATATGCAAACTCATTATTTTTGTCAGAAATAATTGCCGATTGACTAGAGGCAAGCTGCCCTTGTGGGGTTTCCAAATTTGGATTGAGCCCGCCGCCAAAAGCGGCATTCATATCACTTTGAACGCCCGCAAGAATATCAGTTTCAGCGGGAATTGTTATTCCTGCTTGTGTAAACTGAATTTTTGGAACGCTGGATGTTGCCATTTTATTTGCTTAAAAACTTCTTAAAAAGTGACATTGTTTGCAGCGCCAGTTTCGTCTATAAACTGTATTTGACCTGCAATTTCTCTCGAATCAAACGAAGAAATTATACATTGCGCAGATACTACGCCTGGAACTGTTAATGCAGCTTTTTCAATATACCCTGTAAGCAATGAAAGTGGCGGCAATTGCCCAAGTATTTCTTCAAAATACGGTATGCCTTTAGTAGTGTTGTACCACAATTCGCCCAAAAACAAACGCACCGCGCTTGCTACATCTTGGGCCAAAGCATATGGCGGTTGTGCCATTGCTATGTTGCCAGAACTATCAATCACCAAATCCCATGCCGATCTGTCCAGCAAAAGCGTGTTGTATTGCGTCATACTGGGGCTCCTGTTTGTCCGCCACCGGGCTGCACTCCGCCATGTGCATGTGAGTGTAAACTTGTTCCTTGAGCGGTCACATCGCCCGCAACAGACATAGATCCGGACAATGTGGCTGCACCTCCTCCAATTTGAGAAAGCGAACCATTTAATACGGTTTCTCCATTTACCCTGAAAATTGGAGTTGTAATAGTTGTAGATGTAGTGCCATTTATCTCTACACTTGCTGCGTTTAGTTGAATATCTGGCGCATCTAAAATAACTGCAACAGGGCTATGTAGTTTAATGCCTGCGGTGCTAAATTGCACATATTGCGTAGGCGTGCCATTCAAAACGCCACCCAAATACATGCCGTCAGCAAAACTATATTGACGATAGCTGCCCGGTGGGGATTGTGTTTTTGTTGTTTTTATATTTGAAATATCGCGTGAAGCAAAAACACAAATACCAATATCGCCCTTTTGTGGGTCAATAATAATACCGTTTGTCCCGCCTTGAATGCGTAAATAAGGCAAGTTATAGATGGTTACATGTAACACAGAATTGCCCGCACCATCTAATTGATTTACCAATGGCGTAACGTCCACAAAACCAACAGGCGAAACGCCACCGGAATTAGTGCAAGATTCAATACGCACCAATGTTGCGGTTTGCATTTTTGCCAATGCTTGCTGCACTAGAAAAGAAATTCTATTGAATTCTCCCCAATTGCTAGCAGGCCCAATTGCCCCATTTGGCAGTTGGTTATTATTTGATGATTGCAAAGCCATACGGGCTACCTCTTATTGTGGAAAACCATGCGCCGCCCGGTTTTTCAGATTCTAATTTATGCGCAACAGAAACAACAACCCATTCGCCCTCTGCTTTTTTTATATCGGTTTTGAGCTTGATTGAGCCGCCAAAAGTAACCGATGGATTAAACAATGTTTGAAAGTTCACACCAATTGCATCAAAAGTTGGGTATCCAATAAGCCCGGACTGAGGTGATATTTCAGGAATAAAACCTTTTCGCGGCAAGTATTTATTGGTAATTGCCAATATCTTATCGTCAATATACAAAGAACAATTAGCAGCTTTTGCAACTTCTAAAGCCTGTTCTTTCAAAGTGTTTGCAAGGTAAATGTCAGATAGCATTACGCTAACGTTATTATTTTCAAACGTTAGCCCCATATCTTTGGCAATTCTTTCCATTACAAAAGCCACGTCAACCCCGCCTTTTATGCTAAACGGTTGCACAGGTTGCAACCCGTTAAAATAGCAAGATTGCGCTTCTATATATAGATGCACATCCGGCATGCTTTTGTAATCACCCCAAGCATTTACAATGTTGCCAGCAAAAACAAGCGTCTCTATTTTGCCGTCAATTGCAATAACTTGCACCGTGTTTTTAATAGCATAATCTGGCCGCCACCTCAAAGTGGTTATGCTGTTCATATCATCTTGTTTTACACCAAAGATTTTTGCCTTTAGCGTGCCCATCATCATGCCGCCAGCTTTATCAATATCGACGGCTGATCTGAAACCTTCTAAGATGATCTGGTCATTATTTGTCTCGCCAAACTTATCAGTGCCTAGCGTAATAACAAACCGTAGTTGCTTTTTATTTTCGAATGAGGTCATATTCCACGTCATTCAAATAAAGCAATTCAAACCTGGTTCCAAGTCCATCATAGGTAGGGTCTGAACGGCCTTGTGTATCATTAAAAAGCAGGTTCCCAACAAACCCAGTGTATTCTCGGCATACAATCCCCACAGCATCATGGGCCAGTACGCCAGACACGATCTCTACTTCATCAGAAATTACATTTACAAAAATACCTTGAGTTTTTTGATAAATATCAATCTGAACATTTTGACCGCCCAAAACAGATTTTACAGATTGCGATGGTACTGTTTGTAATGGTATTGTTTGCATCAGTTAGATATACCCAATTTTTTAGCCAAGTTCAAAAGGGTAGATTGTGGTGCGGTTTGCGCTTGCACTTTTCCACTATCAGATTTTGGAGTGGCCCCAACGTCTTTTGGCTTTTCTGATTCTGCATAAGTTGCAGAAACAGTACGAATTTCTTTTAATGCTATTTCTACAATTAAAAGAGTAGCTCCCCGCGAGGTACGACGCTGATAGTTGTACCGTTCTATGCTATAACCAATGTATTGCTTTTCTGGAGTTACAACGCTGTATAGATCGGTGGATTTGCATGCAAGATCAATAGCATCTAAAAATGTAGTGCGTTCGCTTTTGCTACCGGAAAAACAAAGAGTCACTACGGGGGCCGCCGGGGATTCAACTTTGTTGTAACTGGAAAAACTGCCTTTTTCAATTGGAAAATCACTCACCTTTGTTTCTTTGGAATAATCAACAGACCCTGTAGAAAGTGTGGCTCCAATTCCTACAGATGATAGGGCAGAATTTGTTAGGCCGCTAAACTTTGATGGATCGCCCAGAGCTTTGCCGTTTGAATCAAAAATTCCCCATTGCGATTCAACTTGAACCAAACTCCATAGAAAGCCCTGCACCAAGCCAAGGGCCGCGCGGATTGTCGGGGGGAAATTGGGCGAACGCGGTATTGCAGGAACACCAGGCACGTTAGGCACATCGGGGAAAGGTATAGTTGGCATTAGTTAGCCATCCCGTAGTTAGCCTGGGCAGTGAAAAGGTATTCCATAGATTGCCCGACATCCCTAGCAATTCCAGTAGCATCAGTGGCCGCAGTGTACACCTTAATTTCGCCGATATTTGTTTCTACACTTCTATTGCCAGCTTGCACCCCGCCACCAGATTTTGACAAAGCCATCTGCGCAGCGCCCGCGCCGGATGCGGCCTGTGAAGCGCCTGGGATGCCCCCAAGCATGGCAAGCGCCAGTTGCCCGCGCTTCGCGGCTTCCCCGGCCTTGTCGGCGGGTCGTTCGTAGTGCGTGGACACTACCCCAGCGGCTTCCGCTGCCCCGGTGGTCCCACGCAAAATGTTACCGGCCTTGCGCTCGTTGCCTTGCGTCAATTCGTATTGCATGAAGGCCATTTGTTCTTCAAAGGTAGACCCTTGAATGTTTTTGCCAAAACGCTTCTTGAATTCAGCTTGACGGTCTGGATGCCATTGCCCAATGCCGTATGCTTTGCCGTTATCGCCCACAGCGGATGGATTGAAATTTGATTCGCGGCTGATATTGGCAGCCAGGCCAGCCGCCTGCTCCTTAGACCAGCCTTGCGCCTGAAAGTAGGCCATTGCCGCAGATGAAGTGCTGCCCGCCGGGGTCGGAGCTTCTTCGCCATACTTCTTGCCGTTGCCGCTGATAAATTCGCCTACCGCAAATTTGGCACGCTTCCAGTCGCCAGAAAAAACGGCAGCCAGCATGTCGGCTGCGGCAATGGCACGGTAAATAATGTCCCCCAAAGCGTCTTTAAGCCAGCGAATCGCATTGCTGGCCAGCTTGAAGCCCGGCTCCCATTTTCCCCAATCAATGAAGCTGTCGCCGCCGCGTTTCCACGTTTGATAATCTTGCCACAAAGCAGCAATTGCCGCAGCTAGCCCTAAAACTGCGGTAGCGGTTAGATTGATTGGTATTGTGGCTATTGCAATACCTGCCAAACCAACACCAATAATGGTTAAAAAATTACTGATAAATTCTTTGTTTTCTTTGCACCAATTGCCAAAACTTTGAAAAATTGAAAATAGCTTTTCAAGTGCGGGGCCAGCCGTCAATAGCAATTCTCTACCAAAAGCCTCAAAACTTTGGCGACTATCTGTCATTGCCAGTTTAAGACGGCTAGATGATTCGGCTTGTTCTTTGGTAACTGCGCCATATTCTTTTTGGCGCTTAATCATCAATTCAACTTCAGAGCGGCCCTTTAACAAAAGGTTCATAGTGCCGGGGTCGATCCCCATGCCAACGCCCATGTTGTAGGCCGTTTTCCTTTCCATTTTAGAAAAACGGTCTGCCATGTCTAGCAATTCTTCAGTAACATCTCTGACGTTACCGTTTGCATCCGACATGCTTATCCCGAGAGCTGAGAAATATGGAATAAGCCCGCTTTGGCCTGTTAGCTGTAATTCGGTTTGCGCACGACTCAGCATATCCATAGTGCCCTGCAAGCCCTGTGCAGAGCCCCCCGCTAGCTCTGCGGCATTTGACCAGGCGGAGACGGTGTTTTCACTAACGCCTAGATTTTTGGAAAATCGATCTAGTGCGGCAGACGATTCGATCATCTGCTCTGCAAAGCGCTGGACGGCCATTGTGCCGCCTATTACAGCCAAAAACTTGACGGCGCTTTTAGCTACACTTTCAAAGCCTTCAGAGCCATCTTTGCCGGTCTTTTTTAGCTTTGCCCCAGCTTTGTCAGCTTCATTGCCGGTGTCTTTTAAGGCTTTATCGACTTTTGATTTTCCAGCGCTAAACCCAGACGAATCTAGTCCTAGCGTTACTATCAAACTGTCAATAATGGTTGCCATTTTATTCCTGTCTGGATAAGGCCATATTGTAATCGTCTACCGTAATTACTTCTAACATGTCATAGACATCTTGCACTCCATACACGGTGTCTAATTCATGCAAAGTAGCCATTTTTTTTGACAACAAAGTAGCTATTGTTGACGGTAAATTTACATATTCTGCATAGTTTTTTTGCGGGCCGTCACCAATTATTCTGCGGAGATTGAGGGGGCGACGGCCTTCAAAAAACCCATGTGCAGTTTCCAAATTTCTGCGCGAATTTTTATTCGTGTTGCAATTTCCTCTATGTCTTCTTCAATCAAATTTCTTACAACATGAGGTTTATTTGGGTCTGGCATTACTTGTACGCATTGCCACATTTCTGCCAACAATGGCTCTGCCACTTCCCATTTAAGGCCAACCAATGCTTTAATGCCTATTTGAGCAAGTGCGGCAACACCCATTTTTTCAAACCCAGCGGGTGCTTGCACTCCGCCAGACATCATAGCCAGCAAAACGCGCATGGCCCATGATTCTGCTTTGCTAGCAGGAAGTTCGGTTAGAACAAATACTTTGTTTTTGTCCCTGCCATCATCTGTGACCGTGTAATTTAGTGTCGCGCGTGCCATTCAAACCTCCGTTTTTTCGCAAGACGTTAAGATTTTAATAATCTCATCTTTTTGTGAAAAGCTAGCCATTTGTGAAAAAACAAATTGAACAATACCATTTTTTATATTGATATTTATTTCCGCACATTTACTTGGATTGATCCCAAAATGTTTGCATAGCTCTGGCCCAATATCATGAGCAGATATAACGCGGTTTTCCATTTATGTTACCTCTCCGTAACGGTTTTCCTCTCCTAATTAAGGTGCCCCCGGCGTGCGCTGGGAGAGGGCAACGCGGCTTTTTGGGCCTTCCGGGGGCGAACTGACTTGCTTTACAGCAATGATCTATTGACGCTTTCCCATGTAATTACATAATCCACTGGCTGCAATACTTTTTGCGCATCAGGAATTTGTTTCGCATTAGTAAGAATGCCACGGGTCAAAGTGAACGATTCGCCAGTAGAGGGTAAAGCAATAGAGCCAGATACATAAAACACTTCACGGGCCGATTTGGTAGCTTGAATAAGTGCTGTAAAAATGTCTTTACTTGGGCTATCGGCTTGCAATGTAATGGTTTGCTTGACCGGATTAGGCACAAAGCCAGCGGTCATACGACCGTCTACGCCCATCTGCACCTCCGCCAAGTCTACGGCCTCGGTGGTGAACGCTTTGTCGCTAGCGTAACCTTGTAGCTGAACCGGGGCCGGGAATAACCCAGCGATAACAAGTGTGAAGACGCTGTTTGCGCTTGTGATAGTAGTATCTGCCATGGTATCCCCTTATTACATTATGTCGATAGAAGCAACGGTGATTTTTTGAACCGCGCCGCCATCGGTGTACCAGAAATTGATAATCGGCGTGCCCCGATTGCCTCGCACTTGTGCGCCTGGGTCTAACACTTGCAAATAATAGCCCTGCTGCTGGATGGTGGTAGATACATCGCGGCCCGCCGCTTGATTTACTTGCGCCTTTTGTAATTCAGACATATCAATGCCAGTGCGGATGGCCCCAAAATTCAATGCAGAATTGATAGGGTCAATCATTGCAGCGCGAATTAAACTATAGCCGGATTCATTGTAAGGAATAGAATTTACGCTTGTAAGCAACGACAACAACGCAAGCTGCAATTGACTATTCAAATATACCTGATTTACAAATGTATCTGCCCATTTACATTTGCCAGTTATTTGCCCGTTATATAAAAAATTCCTTCCATCATTTGCTGTGGCATAAGCTCCATAATAACTATATCCATTTGCAAGCAAATTCACCGATGTTTGTTGGTCTGTTACTGTTGGTATAAACCCGCTTTGAGATTTGAAAGCAGAAGTAATACGTCCGTTTGTTTGGCTAAAATCAATTGATGCAAAAAATCCAAGTTGGAGAGCTGCAATTGCTGCATTGTTATATACAGGTTCGACTGCATCGTAACCTGCGGATTTTGCCAAATACCCAAAGTTTGTAGTAGAGCCGTTTACCGCAGCTTGCGCGTCAGAGTCCCAAACTACATATACATAACGCTGATTCTGCGCATTAGTCCAGACTGCAAAATTTGTTTTGTCTGCAATCAATGGCTCCCAAATAGTCATAAAGCTGACCCAATTTTGGGTTTTACTTTTAACCATGTCCATGCAAGTTACTGGGGTGTCTACGTTTGCGCCTTGAGATAGCAACATGCCAGTGGCGCTTGTGAGCTTCAATCCAGCAGACAATGTGCCCGTGGCTTCGGTGATTGTCGAGGCTGCACCCGTGGTGGTAGAGGTAAGGATAAATACGGCCTTGACGGCATCCCATGCAACCGTGGGGCCTGCTGTAAAACCGGCAGCGATTTTTGTGGCGGCATCACTAAAGCTAGTCGCTGTAGCCAAATTGATGGATGTAGACGTTTTTACAGTGCCGTTCATGGTCACGGTAAGCACACCAGACAGCGCCTGCAATTGCGTGAGCGTCATGCCAGACAATGAGCCGGATTGCAACCATGCAGCGCGGGCCGTAGCGACATATGGCGCGAAAAGCAATGTGCCGGGTTTCGCGGTGGAATTATCAAAACCCAAAAAGTAAATCTGGGCCAGAGAATACTCCGTGCTAGACGGGCCAAAAAAAGAACTAACAGAATCTGCGCTAGCAAAAGATTGCACCGCATTAGTGGGCAAATATGTAGATTGAGAAAGAATTACGCCATTAAGCGCCAGCGGATTGCCGCCAGTACCAACGACTCCGGGATTTACTACAACAATGTCACTTGCTGGAATAGTCATTTGTGTACCTCATAAAATTTGTGAACCGCATAATTATGGCGACACAATATCCACCGGAATTACGGATTTAGGCGTAATTGTATCGGCGAAATCTTGAGGAACCGTAATAGTCGGATTATATTGCATTGAAGCCGTTAACGTCCATCGACTTTCGTATTGTTGCTCACCAGTGAGTAATGGCGATTGAACACCATCAGACGTATAAAGCGGTTTTATATTTACTGGGAAATGAGTAAATCCCCAGTCGGATCGAAAAGCCGTTTTTGCAGTTTTGCAAAATTCCCCAGCTTGGGCTCCATAAAAATCTATTTGGACATCAATTCTAGAGGGGCCGTATATTGTGGCGCTGCCAAGTGCGGGCACAGGGGCAATGGGCGGCTGATATTGTGTTGCCGGGACTGATAAATCGACTTGCAGTATTTCAGTCAATACGCAGCATGGATTAGATGGTAAGGCGACTCTGTTTACTTGAGCCCGCACAATCTGACCACCAGGCACAAACGGGGTCAAAAATGCTGCCAGTGCATCAATAACTTGATCGACGGATATAGATGCGGTATACATTATTGGCCCTGCAATACTATTGCAGCCTTAGTCCAGTCCGGCCAGCTTTCTAATACACGCACCACAAGCCAAGTTTCTGTATCGTTTTTGCGCTTAATAATATCTCCGCCTGTTCCATCGGGACGAATAACCCCGGCCAATACGCCGCGCAAATAAATAGCACGGATAACGCCTTGTATATTTAGACCATCTAACTGCGCAATATCATCAGCATCTAATGCCTGCACTTGCGCAGGGCCAGATACAGCCGCCGCATAAGATGGGACTTGCCTAGCCCCCGCGCCTATAGTGTAGCCAGTAGAACGCAATACACTCACAGTTTCATTGGGATTGATTGTGCTACTAACTGAATTGGCAATGCTGCGTAAATCCATTTTTATGCAACTTTATTAAAAGGGCCGTTGTTAACGCTATAAGCCGGAGCACTTAACATTTTGCCAGTCCAGTCCAATGGTTTTGCTTGCGTACCAGTTGCCCCAGTTTCCCCTTTGGCAACCTTGGCAGCGGCTTCTCCAACCATTTTTCCAGAAATCAATTCTCTGTTATTGCCAACCATTTTTCTAATCATTAGAGTTATTGGAGACAATGCTGGGCCGTCAACATCTCGTATTGATTGCCGCAATGCCCCAGCTATATCTTCGCCCATCATTGCCAAAACACGCTCGCCATCATAATTGGTGGCCTTTGCAAGTTTTGCCATTGTGCTGGGCCACTTTGGAGATTCTGCGGCAATCATTGGCCTGAAAAATGGCCGCGCTGGAATGGTAGATGTGCCAAACTCATTCCAATATGCCGCCGCCGCTACAGGCGTTCCGTCTGGGTAAATTTCCCCCTCTGGGAATCCTACAGACATGCTTCCACCACCCATTTTTTTGGCGATGTCTGATAATGCTTTTGACACCTTATCAGAGCCGCGTAATGCGTGCGATGCCATGATTAGTACACCGTTGGTTGGGCGCGGTATCTAAAGCCGCGCAATGCGCTTGTGGCTTGCCAGAATGCGGCCCCATATTGGGACTGAACAAACCATGCGTAAGTGCCTGGGGTGAGGTATTCAAAGCCAGCAGATACGGAACCCTCGCTAGCATTAGAGGTGCGGCCAACTGGCCTAGGCATGCCGTCTGCACTTAACTTTCCACCAATAAATGCAATATGCGCAGTCAGCATATTAAGCAATACTGCCCGCCTAGTCACATTTTGCACGGGCGAATTGTTTTCATTGGAAAGATAAAGGCCCGCCTCATCAAAGCAGAATTGCAGCGTCTGATTAGACACTGCGGAGAATTCTGGATAGCGGGCCTTAAACGCCGCCGGGTCAAATACGACGGCGGTCATTGTTTACTCGTCTTTAGTAGAGCTTGTTTTTACGCCTTTAGCGCGTTTGTCTTTGCCATCAGTGCTCATTGGTTCAAAGCCAGTTTCCCGGTCTTTGAATTCCTCAGCAATAGCTGCCACTTCATTGTTGTTTTTTGCAACAAAAATAGCGCCAGATTTCAGTGCTGGGAAATCTTTGTTGGCAGCTCCCCATTGTGTCCAAAATTCCTCATCGACTTGGGTAGTGCCATATTGTGCGCCGATAATTACAGTTGAATTAGCGCCTTTTAATTCTACTTTTTGAGCTGCGTTTGCAGGATGCTCAATAATAATTCCATGGGGCAATTTGCAGCCCACAACAATAGATTTAGCCATTTTTCAAACTCTCCAGTTTATGTTAAAAGCCCAGAGGCCGAGGCCCCCGGGTTGTTACTTGCCAAGTATTTTACACGCCTAGCATTTGCGCAATAAATGCGGGGCGGAAAATAATAGTGCCCCATGTGCCTTGGGACTTCTTTTGTTTGAAAGAAGAGCTTTGTACAACAATAGGATGAGCGCGCAGCTTTTCAGTAAAAGCGCAAGACGCAGTTTTTTGGCCCTCGGCTTCGTCCAAAATCAATTGCACAAGTTCGCCAGAAGTTGTTGAGTATTCTGGTGCTGTTTTAATTGTCAAATTGGGGAAATTCTTTTTCAGAATGTCCGACACATTGACATTAAAATCAGTGGTTTTGGTCAAATAAACCTCAGAAATTGGAGACATTGCAAGAGTCATCTTGCTATCAAGTTCTACCAAGCCACCAGCCTGAGTTTGCAATTGTTTATACAACTTTTGTACATCAGCATTGATTTCTTGAGCAGTAGCAACGCTCCAACCTGTACCGCCTGAGGTTTTGGTAATTGCAACAATAGCAGCAGACAAAGATGGGTCGTTTAGCAACCCGTAATTTTGCAGCCCAGCCACGCCAAAAAAATATGTCTTATTTTGATATTTATTTAAAGTCAAAATAGAAGCGATATTCAATCGGTTTGCCCAATCAATCCGTGCAAGTCCAGCAGTTTCAAGCTCCATTTCACCCCATTGCGTCATTACTTGGTAGTGATAGCTCTGGCGCTGCGGGAAGTTGAAATTGGAGCTGGCGCTACCGTTTTCGCTATAATCTCCATAAGACGATGTTTCGCCGGTGGATTCAACTAGCGGGAACATTGCGGTCTTGGTAGTCCAGTCGCCTTTTTTGGCCTCGTCACCGACAATTTCGGCAGCCTTCATGGGCGACACCAAAACCTCAATCAGCTTTGGATCAATAAAAGTTGAAAGGAAGGCCGGGATGCCAGAGTTGCTGACGGTCACAAGCGACGGCTGGGCATCGCAAGCAAAGCCATCATGCGCCAAGCGCAAAGATGCGTTGGCAGATTGAAAATCCACATTGGGTTGGCCCATAAAGTGGACACCCGCACGCTCACTCAAAGATTGAAGAATCGGATTCATGTTTTAACCCCAAGTAGAAATTTTTACAAGCTCGCCAACAGCGGCGGCGGATTGAGCCTTCCAGCCCGTAGCCGCCACGCCGCCAACACTGGTCACGGTGGTAGATGCTGCATAAGCCGTCGCAGGCAGACTCAGCGCATACGTACCCACACCACCGGTCGCGCCAGAGATTTGTGAAGAGATAACAGCACCTGAAGGAATGCCAGTGCCAGTTACTGATTCGCCCACATCCAAACTGCCAGATGCCACCGCAGTGACTGTTAGCTTTGTTCCAAAGCTGGTAGCAGTTGCAGCAGAGATCGTTGTGACCACACTAGTCACATATACGCCAGCGCCGCCAGTAGTACCGCTAGTTTGCGATACGATGGTGGTGCCTGCGGGGATGCCTGTAGTAGTGCCCAGGGTTTCGCCAGGGGTGATTACTCCGGTCACTGCGGATACGGTCAGATTAGTGCCAGAGCCTGTGGCTGTGAACGTAGCGCCCATAGAGCCTGTGGCAGTAGCATTGGTGGCTGCTGATTGCGCCGCAGAACCATCGGCATAGTTTGCATAAACAGCATCGCCTACAGAGAACGCACCAGCGCCAGCGTTAACCGCCCAGAAGTCGCCTTCGTTATGCAATACTACAGGGAAGCCTACGGGCACGTTCATTGTGGCTTCGCCAAGGTATTGAGTAATCAAGCCTTGTTGCTCACGATGCACAAACCCGGACGGAGCCTTAGCGGCAGTGCCACGGCTGCGCACGGTTACGCCATCGGTATCTACCCATGCGAACTTGCCAACGGTCACGCCGCCAGCTCCAGCCACCAAACCGCCGGGGCCAGCAAGAACTGTGGCCCTGGGGTTTGCAGATGCAAAATTGCCAGCAACCGCAGGTGCCGGAGTCAGATTGACTTGTGTTTGAAAACCGCTCATTATGGTTACTCCTTTTAAGCGTTACGGAATCGGCCAGCAGCCGGGAATTTTTCAAGCAACCCGCCTGCATCTTGTGCAATTTGAGGGGCTTGTTTGTAAGTTTGTGCGGATGCCACTTTGAAAAGTGCACGCAAAGCAGGTGCGCCTTGCACATCTTTGCGGTCGATCTTTAGATGATCCAATGCAAAGCCATACACGTCAGCGGCGGAATCCATGCCAATAACATCGCCCACCACATTGCGCACGTCACGGCGGGCCTCTTCAGCTTCGCGCATCTCTTTGCGCAGGCCGTCCATGGCAGCAGCAACATCTTCTTTTTTCATGCTATCGTCCTTTTTCTCAGCGTAATCGGCAGAATCCTCTGCGGGTGCGGCAAACAAAGCGCAGGCTTCTTCAATTACAGAACCATCTACTTTGCCTGCCAGCAATTGCCGCAATTTATCAGCGGGCGATGCGTCAGCGGCTGCGGCTTGAGGCGGTTCAATTGCTTTTGGCTCTTGTTCAACATCTAGCAATGCATCAATTACATTGTCTAATTGTTGCGGATTAAGAGTGGCATCCATAGCCAATAACTTGGCCTTGATGTCGCTCTTATTAAAGTTTTTACGGTTAGCGGGGCCTACCAATGCAGGCAAAGCGGAATCCGCTGCCAACGCTGGAGAGGCCGCGCTGAGAGCCGCAAAAAGGGCCTTGCCCAGTTTGGTCATCTTCATAGCGGATTCCTTGTAATTAAATGGACTGGAGTCGGACACAATTACATCACTTCCGGCGCGTCCGACTTCCACCAACGCCAGATGATTACCTTCAATTTTAGTCATTTTCCCATCATATGCTTGCCCTTCAAATATACCGGGCTCCATAATTGGAACATATCTATAAGCACATGACCATGCTCTAATTTGGTTATTTTCAATTCCAACAATTGAATTGCTATCCCACACACAAGTGTCAGCATCCAAATAAGGAAAAACAAATTCTATTTCAGAACCAACAGCACCAATAACCAAATCTGGTCTAGGGGCATCTACCGTAACAGGCACATGTTTCGACAAAATGGGCAGTCGCGCAAAGGTAGGTGCGGCTCGCTCAAGCTCTACGGGGTCACGCAGCAACCTATACACTTTATCTGGCACAAGTCCCAATTCTTGGTAGCCAGGAATTTCTCGCCCGTAATATGGATTTACGGCGGCTTTTGATATGTGAGAACGTTCAATATGAAGACGGCCATCCGCATCCACCCGTCGAGCGGATTTATCAAAAGCAAAAAGCAAATCACTCATTTTAATTAGCCATTATACGGCAATTTATTAACATCATAAAATTGGTATCGCCCAGCATTTGATGCCCAAGTCGCCGACGCTACAAAATTTGATTGAGCCGCTATATAACCTAAATGCAACGTTGGCAGCCATTTGTTAAACGTATTATATGGCGATGTATCATATATATGTTGCGCTTGAATAGCATTTGCGGCAGAAGTATAACTTATTGCATCAGCAGCCAGGCAAAAAAGCCTTGACGCTGGGAAATATAGAATCTTGTGAACAACCCATTTGTTTGATGGGATTGGCTGCAAGTCTGCCAATGTCATGGCTGCGTTTGGCTCATATAAAGCCAAATTCGCAGTTGCTAACGTGCCAGCTTTTCGATCTATAAATTGTCCGCCGTTTGTTATGCCATCGGCTACGCCTCTACCACAAAAATTTATTGAGGCGTTTGCTTGTCCGCCAGTCACAATTGGATCATCAGATATAAAACATGTATCAAATTGATCGTTGTCTTGATTTCTACCAAGCGTAAGCGCAGAACCATTCGCAAGTCTAAAAAATGCACCAGTTACAGGCGGAGAAGTTTCGCCAGTGATTTTATACCCATTAGATTTTATTGACCCAGAATACCACATTTTAGAGCGGTCAAAATCACTAATTGCGCCTGGGTTTAATCTAAAAAATGCCACGTTTGCGGGGACTGTTCCATCAATTAGCCCTGTACCAGTATCTCTAGTCAAAATGCCATAAACAGCGCAATGCTTAACTTCTATTGGCAAAAATTGAACGTAGGTTGTATTTTCTACAATTTTTAGTTTTTTTGTTGTGTCTTTTGTGGAAAAATCAGGCGTAAAACATAAATATGTAGCGGCCTGCAATGCCCCACCGGGCCATGCTGGAGTCCAGCCAAGTATTGCATCGAAAGACCAATTATTTTCTACCCTAAGAGTTTCATTATCTGTATAAACAACTCTTGCTGTAAATGCCATGATGTCAACTTTGTTTGCATCGGCAGGATTCCCGGTTCTATTATTTGATGTGGTTACTAATGGCAATGGATAAGAAAATCCGCCACTTGTTTGTGGCGAATCAATGTTAATCAAAGAGGATATATCCGCAGATACTGGCAAAGTAATTGTTGACATTATTCAACTACCGCTATCAATAATTCAGTCCCAGTGGCAACATATTGTATGGCGGCCAAAGTATCATTACTTGGCGCTACAAAGTTAATAATTTCTCCTGGTTTTAATACAGTATTTGCAGATGTAATAGTGGCGTTTGCAGTTCCTGAGTTTGCAAAGCTTACGCTTTTTTTGCCAGCAGAAATTTGGCTTGCATCGGTTTTTCTAAATGCGCTTGCCAATCTTTGAGTTGTTGCAATTGAAGTTGCTACGGGTGATGCGCGTAGCTGCAAATCAGTTAAACCAAGGCTATCACTTTGGTTTCCAAAAGCATTTGTTCCATTATTATCCAGAACAACAATTCCTTGCGCAACAGCATTGTTGTTTAATAAAACTTCTGTCCCTGACATTTTTTACCTTTATATTGGCAATACTGGACGACTTGTACAACGGCAATTTATCTCTTCACCTGGCTGTATAAACTTACCAGATATTTTACATCCTTCGGCTATTTTATACTTTTTTCCATTTGCCGCAACATGATCCGGCCTTGGATTTTTGCCAGCGTGCGAGTGCAACCATATTGCTTCGGTTATTCCAAGTTCCAATTGTCTGGCACGGGTAACTACCGCATTGGCTTTGTTTGATTGATCTCTGGCTATCAATACTGCGCGGTTCCCAATAGCCGAGTACAACTCCTGTATATCTTTTACCATTGTTTGAAGGTCGCGGCCTGCGCTGTATGAACGCATAACAATGCCTTGAATTTCTTGAAAATACTTTCGTGGAATGGTTTTTATAAGCCACACATTTTCCTCAAGCGATGCTGTAAAAGCATCACGCACGGTCTGGGTCATTTTGAAATCCACCGCCCACCCGGCATCTTTTAGCGCTTTATTAAAAGAATTGTCGCTAGCCTTAAACATGCTTTTCAAATAAGCATCAGCAATTACTGGGGCCGACTCCTCGAATTTATCAATCCAGCGCTTTGCCAGATTGTCTAGTATTTTCTTGATTTTGGCGGCAGGGCTGTATGCGCTTGCATATCCTTGCAAAAACTTTGCGTTTTCTCCTGGAATTGCAGCATCCTGCGCCTGCTCTACCAATCCGGCCATGCGTGGCGGATATTTACGATAGCCCGCAGTTAGCCAATACTCGATTGAACCATGCATTTCTGCAATCATGCGTTGGAGGGCTTTTCGATATTTTGCCTCAATTCCACGATTTGTGGCCACATTGCGCAATACAACTTCACGCTTTTTCATGGCACTTTATCACTATCATTCCAATCAATGTTTTTGCAAGTTTTTTTATTATTTTGGGAAATAATTTTTGATAGTTTATGTTTTTTAACCATTTCAACTATTTTAATTGGTGCCTCACAAGGCTCAACAGCTCTTATATCAAGCCATACTTCGCCACTGACTTTTACTTTTTGATTAACAATTGATAATGCTTTTATTTTTGAAAATTTATACACTTTATCATCAAAAGCATATTTAATCCAATCATTTTTAGACAAGGTTCTATCTATTAAAACACCGCATTGAGCAATTTTAAAAGAAATACTATTCATTGTTTTATTTTTTTAGTTAATGTCTTTACTTACAAACTCTTTGCCGACTTCTTTTGGAATACCAAGCGTAGATTCACCATGTGCCGCCGCTTCCATGGCTTTATGTTGCGCTTCGCTAACGCTTTTATCATGAGCTTGTTTTGGTTCAAAATCTGGGTTTTTAATAGACTCCATTAGATCATTTAAATTTAATTCCGTCCAATCTTCAAGAACATATTCACGATCCCAGCGTCCAGTTAAACCAGATCCGAATTGCCCATTTTCAGCGCGTGGATGATCTTCTTCTCTAAACTCCGCATCCATGGCAGAAATACTTTCCTCATCAACAGTCTCATTAGGAGGCACTATTTCAATATCCGTATCAAGCCCGTTGTATCCGCTATCTGGTGACTTTGCCAGCTTATCGCGCACTTCGGATGGGTCAATCACCCCAGCCGCTATATATGCGCAGTCCGTTGCCCCATCAGTCTGGCGAATTTCTGCCAATTCTTTCGGTGTCATTTGGTAAAGCGGTACAAAATCAAACCCAATATCAGGGTCTATTTCACCAAACAAAGATAGCTGCACCACCTTCATAATGGTTTCTATGGGCTCACGCCAGAAGGCTTCTTGCTGCGCTGCGATCCAGTCGTAAAAGACCCTTATCTCGCCCTCGCTGGAAGCGTTTAAGCCGCTTGGTGATATGCCAGTGAGAACAACTGCGGGGGTGCGGCTCACTGAACACATGTGTTCCTGTGACTGAGCTTGCAATTCATGCAGCCCAGATAGCGGCGTATTTACCTGTACCAATTCCTCACGCTCTTTGTCTAAAAGCATAAGCCCGCGATTACTGCGGGTTGCTGTAAACAAATCAGCACGGGCGAACAGATCAGTTCCATCATCATTGCCCTGAAGCACTTGATCCATAGCCGTTGATAAAACAGTGATTGAAAAATTGTTTATCAAGTCGGCTACACTTTGCCGTGTGCGCAACCAATTATCAACATATGGCTCTGCCAATTGAGACAGCGACATTCCTGCAAAGTTAAAAGCAGGTTTTAATATGTCTGGCAATTGCCTTGTAGCCACAGTCATAAGCCTAGAAGAATGCACTTGCTGCCCAAGCATGAACCACCCATGAGGCTTGTAAAAGTCTGGTGCCGCCGGGTCTAGGGCGTTGTAACCACTTGGTGTAGTCCAAACTGCCTCGACGGTTGAAACACTGTTTAAGCTGCCTTTTTTTACAGTGCGCGGGTCAAGGATAAGCGGGGTTTTTCTGTCGCCATTTTGAATGTCCAGGAATATCTGCCCACGCCCAAAATAGCAATCATGTTCTACGGCGCGTTGAATTACCCCGCGAATGTTTAACCGCTTGAATTCTTCTTCAATCTGTTTGATTTTTTCTGCGGTGTCGCCCGCGTCATCTTGCTTGCTTGTAAATTTGATCCACTCGCGGGTAACTTCTGTGGACAATGTAGATGCGAATGCGCGATATTCAGCCCGAGTAGCAAGCTGCGCAAGATATTGAAACCCCGGGAATCCACCGCCCGGATATGCCTCTGACGCAAACGTATAAGGGTTGTAGTCCATCGCCAAAACCGGAGCAGACGCTCCAACAGGCACAACCCCCGGAGCCAATTTAGGCGGCTGTATTGGATACGAATACGGCTTCATATTGCCACTATCAGCAGCAATTGAACGCGCACGAATAGCGGCAATTCTTAGCCCCTCGCCTTTAATGGTGTTTGGTTTTTCGGGCACTTGGGTTTTACGGGGGCGACCTACGGGGCGTTTGATTTTGTCCATTTTTGTATTTTACACAAAATTAAATAATTATTTTGCGAAATTATTTTCGCATGGCCTTGTCTAGCACGCCTTGAGATATTTTTAATTTATTGAATATCGGGTACAGCCTGCGCAAAGCCTGCGTAAGCGCATCCACCTGATCATCGTTAGCCGCAGCCGGGAAGGCGGTTAGTTCTGAAACTAAATCCTTCACCCATGGAGAAAGCTCAGGATGAGGTAGCCACACATTGCCAGCTTCCCAATACGATGTAATGGCGTGAGCGCGGGCCAGTTTAGAGCCATCCGGCTCAATTGGGATAATTCCCGGCACGCTTGATTTTAAGGTGTCAATCACCGCAGGGCCGTTAGCTTTGTCTTCAATCAATATCTCGCGAGTCTTGGGCCATGCATTACGCATATCGACCACTGCCTTGATTGTTTTTGTAAAACGCATTCGCTCACGGACTTGGGCTAGTAAGTATGAGTTCGCACCGGACTTGCCCCACACTTGCCCCACTACAAAGTCTGTGCCGTCAGTATCTTTGAATGTGCAATCCCATGATGCCACCACTTTATCAAATTTAGCAGGCAGGTCTTTTGGCAGATAATAGCGCAGGCCACTTTCCTTGAATACGTTGCCTCCCAATGATTTCGGGGACTGCTGAAACATGGCAGACCACCAGTAATCTGATAGTTCCGCCTTAAACTCCATCAATTGCGACAATGGGTGCAGCTCTGGTATTAAAGGCCCGCGCGGCAATTCTGGGTTGTATCCAGTTTCTCCCGGTTCATTTATGGCCGGGAATCTAAGTATTGTTAGGCGTGGATCGCCTTTATGTAATGATGCAATTCTTGCAGGTAAATCATCTTCTGACCAGCTTGTCGCCATAATAATCTGCCCAGAATTGGCAGACATGCGAGTCTTACTTGTGGACTGATACCAATTCCAATGACTTTCTTTTATTGTTGAGCTTAATGCCTCTTGTGCGTTTTTTATTGGGTCATCAATAATAAAACAATCAGCAGCTTTGCCAGTAAAACCGCCGCCCACACCGTCCCCAATATAACTGCCAGCGCCGTTTGGAGAAGAGAATTCGCCGTTGCGGTCTATTTTGTATTTGCTTTTTACATCCGGCGCTGGAAATAGCCTTAAATGCTCCGGAGATATTAAATTCCTGCGCACGTCCAAAGACATAGAATCCGCCAAAGTTGCAGAATAGCTGGCAGCAGCGATGCGCCAATCAGGGAATCTGCCAAGTAAATAAGCTGGCAATTTACGGCTAACAATCTCGCTTTTCCCATGCTGAGGTGGGGCTTGCAAAATCAGCACCGGGCGTATGCCGGACTGCATATCCAAGATGAATTTGTCTAAAGCTGCGCAAACGGCATTAGAAAAGCCAGAGCGCACATAGCATTTGGTGGTGTATCTAATGTACTCAGCAAGGTTTGTGCGCGCAGCCCTGCGGCGCAATAACTCTGCCGCCGCCTCTTTTTTGCCAATCATTCTTAATCCTGCTCGTCCACCTTAAGAATAGCCGCCAATTGGTCATCAGTAAGATCGTCCGCCGTAATGTGAGACATTGACACAGGGCCCCCGTTGGGGCCGCTGATCTCTTTTTTCTCGACCAGCATGCCAATATATTTGGCGATGTTAAGCAAGGCAGAATCCTGGTCTCTGGTAAGTATTTTTATACCGTCCTTTGTTTTTTGCACGCCAGCATACAACCTGCGGGCCGCGCCCTTAAGTTTGCGCGTATCCTCAAAATGCACAAGTTCCTGCCCTAATCCACCGCATTCTGGGCAATCTGGGTTTATTTCTGCGTTTACATCAAACCCCATGCCACCACTTGAATCCGGCGGTTCTTTGCCCAGCTCTATGCATTTATTTTGAACCGCCAAAAATTCTGCCTCAGTCCATTGGTAAGCATGCCCTATTCCATAGCAATGGCGGCAGCACCCACGGCGCAATTGCATCAAATCATTAGCATCAGCCGTGGCAATTTGTTTCCATTGCTTTAGCACCCAGGCCGCATCAATCTCGGCCAAAGTTGCTATTTTTTCCTTGTATTCGTCAATTGCTGCCTGTATTTCATGTTTTTTTAGTTGTTCATGCCCAATTTGACCCGCAGCTTTTTCCGAAAAACCTGCGCGGATTGCCGCTTGTGTTGCATTGAAGTCTTTGCAGTATTCCTGCACAAATAATTGTTGTTTATGGTTTAAGCTCATAATTTATTCTATCATTTTTCTAGTGAAATTTTACAACTTATGGGTTTGACATTTTACATTCCATTACAAAAACAAGCTGCTGCGCCGTTTTTGCTGTGGCAAAAGTTACTTGGGTCGGTTTCAAGCCACTCCCAAAAATTAGGGTCATTGCACCACATCGCTGCCAGCCTTGCTAGTGCACCGCCTTTTGGCTTTTCATGTTTAATTTCTAGCGTTTTATGTACACGTTCTACTGATGTGTTTAGATTCTCGCTGTTTTTAGACAGATAGCCATTGGATAGCGCAGCAATTGCAGCCGGTGTGCCTGGCGCTGCAAACAGCTTAAATGCGTCTTGTGCGTGCACGGGCTCTATGTCTATCGATAGTCTCAAAGTTCCATCAGCCATGGTGCGCATGCTTACGCTTGAGCAGGGTATGGCCGTCATATCAGCGACGGCCACTTTATCTTGTCAATACGACCCCGCCAATATTTATTCGAATGCCCCCAAAAGGCCTGCGCTTCTTTAATGAGCCGCTTAAGCCGCTCATCTAGCTGATGGGGAGGCACACCACGGGCAGACTCGCTGGCGCGGAAAATGACCACGCTTGCGTCGTCAGTCTCCAGATCGGCGAAGCCATCGCCATCCCGCACCAGCACTTTGAGTCCGCTGGTGTGGGCTAGGTGGCCGCTCGCATCGAACGACCACGATTTGTGCCAATTGAAATGCTTATTTGTCATTACTTATTGATAATGACACCAAAGTACACACAGTCCAATTCTTTGTCTTGAATAGTGTATCCAAGTCCCCAGCATGGCTTCATGCTCCTAGACTGCGCCGAGGTAATTGGCTGTGCATCTTGGTGCTTTGCCAAATAGCCAACGCGATCAGCCTTTGTGTAGAACTTTACGACGTGGGTTTCTGTGCCAAATGCTGGATTGATATCTTTGGCTTGAATGCGTGCTGCGTAGAACATTTTGATTTCCTTGGAAGGAGCCACCTGCCGGGTGGTGTCGGCGGACTGCTTTGCGCAGTCCATGGAAGTGATCATACTACACTTTTAAGACCTTGCAAGGATTTTTTGAAAATATTTTTAAATGGCAGCTTCGCCACTCACCGTCACAGCAAGTCCATCTGCGAAGCCTTGGATGCTTGCCTTGAAGCACACCTCTTTGCCCTTCCATTGCGCGCCAAAACATCGGCCCGAACCAATGGTGTTCCGGGCTCTTCAAACGCGATTAAATAGCTGTATCCGTTGTAATTTATGCCGCCGTAATGTCGTGCTACGCCCATTTGGGTGTGTTGCCATTCGTATATGCGCTCTGGAGCAGCGTTCCCATCGGTCAGGTTATTTCTTTGTTGTAAGCTCATAAGATACTCCACTAATAATTTCAACTCCTAAAGCGGCCAATAGCCCGCCTTCTTGTGGGCCTTGTACCCAGTCCACCAGAATTGGCCTAAATCGGCTGTCGTCTATTCCAAGCGCTTGTGCCATTCCATCAATCATTGCTTTACTAGCTGCCAGCATATTGTCCGCATCACGTTTGCGTTTGTCAGGCGTAAGGTAAACAAGAGACAAAGGTATATCTCCTACAGGCCATTCTTTTTTCTTTTGAGTTATCTCAAAATCTTTGCGAAAGGCTGCGGCAGTAATGACAAATGCTTCTGATCTTTGTTTTTGCTTTGCCCTCAAAGTGGCGCTCCAATGTTTTCCGTTTTTCCTATTTGGAAATAGCTCATGCGCTGGAAAAGGCAATTTAATTATCATTTCATTCTCTTTCCTATTTCAGCGGCTGCGCAAACTATTGCGCGTCGAGTTGCTGCCAATGCGTCATCTTTTTGTTTTTCCCACCAAAAACCATTTTCAGAATAAATATGTATTTCTTTTAAGCGATGATTTATTCTTACATCTAAACCAACTTTTACAGCCAGCATTAGCGCATCTCCATTGTCTTCAAGTGGATTCCATGTTTCATGATCCCCGTTTTCTTCCCCGTCAATTGTAAAAAATACGTCAAGCTCAAAGTTACCCCCGGCGGCTTTAGCTGCAAACTTTAACAATTCTTTGTTTTTGGCAACACAATTTGTCATTTAATACTCCGTAAAACATGAACTTCAGACCAACTCAGCGGCGTTTCTGCCGGATCGGGGGCTCGGACTCCGTAGATTGCACCGGGCCAATTGCCATTGGCCCTTTCACCAATCTGCGTATCTCCGCCTCGCTGTGCCCGTAGTCCATCCAAACTTTCAACATTGCTGCGCGCCTGGTGCTGCACTCCGATTTGGATATTGGCAGTCGGGCCAATTGCTGAATAATCCTTGCCCCGCAATAAATGCAAGCCGGGCAAAATAGTGCGTAATTCGGGACTTCCAATGATATTTGACATTCTTTGCACACCTTCAGTTGATTGTTCTGTTTCAGTTGATAAAACATATATGCTGAACTTTTCAGACTTTACTCTCCACGAATACTAGCCATCGCCATCTGCACAACTGTTGGGCTTATCTTTTCCCCAGCCTTGACTCGCTGAATAATCCTTTGCGCCCAGTCCCTGCCATTCGATTTTTGCACAGTCGATGCCCTCAGATCGGATAACTTCGCAAGCTCTGCCTTCACCCTTGCTGGGTCTGCCTTGGGCCCTGGCAATGCTGGGGTCTCCGCCGACGGGGCCAGCCTGCATATGGCCTTAAAAGCAACCACATTTGGCGGCTTCTCTGGTAAATTTGCCAAAGCAAACGCAATCGCATGCGGCGCATTTTCAAATGCAGAAAGCTCGTTCATCCAATCCGACTTTACGGCGTTTATTGCAGTCGAATCAAACCCCCGCCACCGGCTCAAGAACTCAGCCCCATAAGTCACGGATAGCTTCTCCCAAATTCGATCAACCCAAGCCAATGGCAACGACATTGCTTACCTCTGCTTCAAAAGTTTCTGCGGCAATTACACTGCTCCTAGCCGCCAGCCTTGGCACCGCAGCCTCCATGCGCTCACGCTCCTCTCTTCGCCAAGATGGCTCGCTATCGCGAGAATGGTTGCCTGCTACCCATTCAGCCTTAAACCCGGCCCAGCCCCTCGCACAGCACTCCCTAAGCGCGTCCTCAATCGACCACCCGGCCTTTGATGCCTCCCGGCGTATTCCATCAATCGCGGATGGCGTGATGGGTGATTTTTTTGCTTTTCGTAAAGTCTTGAAATCTTGCCAGACAGAATGCGATACGCCGTCAGGCGGCGCGATAGAGCTTGTATTATTTATTGGTTTATGGTTATTGGTTCTTGGTTCTTGGTTAGTTGGAGTGCCGTTGCTCGCACGTTCAACGTCTGTTCCAACGTCCGTTGAACGTGCGTTGAGCGCTTGTTGAATTTTGTGGGCTTTTGCAGCCGCAGAAGCCTTGCCAGCCATGGCTTTTTGCGAATTATTTGATCGGTATCTTTCAATCTCCTCTTCGCAGCGTGCGTGATACCACCCTGTAGGTGTTTTTGTAAAAAACTCGTTCAACGTCTGTTCAACGGCCGTTGACTCTTCGTTGGTGCGGGCGATTATGCGGCGGCATATCCATTGGGTATCCAACGGTAGCTGCTGCTCTGTGTCGTAGTAAAGATCGATCAAATCACGATATATGCTGCGCTCAATGCGCGTCAAATGCCTTGTGGCTTTATCGAAATCTCCGATGTGATGCGGGTAATGCTTCAAGATTTGCCCATAAAAAAAGGCTTCACCTGCACACTCTTCCTTTCGGAAGTTGGTCGAACGGGGCAGTCCCGCCAGTGTGCATGTGAAACCCTACCACCAAACCCCGACCAAGGGGTCTAAAACATTATACCTTCATTCGCCGTGGTACTGCCACAAAACAGCATTGCACAAATTGTGAACAGCACCTATAGTTAACCCGGTTTTCCTGCAATGGTGCAAATGAACAGGCCAACTAAAAAAACTACTAGGGAACAAAGTTTTATTTATTTTTTTTTCTTGTATATGCTTTGCGGAATCACCTGTCAATGGAGCATTGCAGTGACAACACAAACCACCTTGGATATAAACGTACTGCTCACGCGCCTGCCTGCGAACAGTCCAGTGAGCATCATCGTATCTGATGGGTAGTTCCATTTTTTTCTCCAAAAAAAGCCCAGGTCGAGACCCTCACTCTTCAGTGTTGGCGGGCTGGTAGGCACCAGCAGATTCTCGGCCTGGGCTTGCCTAAAATCCCCCGCCAAGGGGTCAAAAAACCAAACACTCATATCAAATTTTCCTTTACCCGTGGCTTTACTTTAGGCTAAAATAATTGAGCCATGTGCCACTGCCTGCACGATTTTTTTACGCTTTAATCTTCTTATTAGCAAGTGCATCCCGCATTTGTTGAGCTGGAAAAAATTCAAATGCTGATTCTTTGAATGCGCCATTGTCATAAGTTTCTATAAATGAAAACATACCAGCCGCATGTGGCAAATTAACCTCATCATACAAATTGTTTATATATATCTGAATTACTTCGTTGCATAATTTATGCAACCCATCCGGGCCAAGTGGTATATATCTTTCATTTTCAATATCTACGTGATATTTTTTAGCAAGTTGTCTTGCTTCATCTTTTGTAATGTAGTTTTTCATTTTAGTCTTTTTGTGAAGCTTGATCTTTGTATAAAGTTCTTATAATTTATACCCAAATAATTTTTTGTACTTCTCAATTATGGGGCATTTTGCATTACGAAAACGCCTGCCCATAGCCCTCTCCTTGTTTATTATGTAAATTGCTTCATGCACACGAGCTGCAATTCGCGGCGACAAATCGTCCGGCCATTTTGAAACTGCGGAGTTGGTAATCCACATGGCTTCGGCTGCTCTTGTAACAGTTCCGCCCAAAAGACTGATTGCTTCGGATTTTTTCATAGTTTAATCAATTCTTCAATACTTACGCCTTTTTTTCTTTCTTCTAATGTGATCTCGCAATCATCTATATTGCCACTGAGGCCATACACGTCTCCACGGATGTCAGACACGTACCCACGGATGCCAGACACGTCTCCACGGATGTCAGACACGTCTCCACGGATGCCAGACACGTCTCCACGGATGCCAGACACGTCTCCACGGATGCCAAACACGTCTCCACGGATGCCAGACACGTCTCCACGGATGCCAAACACGTCTCCATGGATGCCAGACACGTCTCCACGGATGTCAGACACGTACCCACGGATGCCAAACACGTCTCCATGGATGTCAGACACGTACCCACGGATGCCAGACACGTACCCACGGATGTCAGACACGTCTCCACG
>Ga0213919_1000125_pt1 | contig 40939 bp, 53 predicted proteins | sample McNCre317MG_FD_161056 | JGI IMG/M metagenome (GOLD analysis project Ga0213919, IMG submission 161056) | Freshwater microbial communities from McNutts Creek, Athens, Georgia, United States - 3-17 MG | ecosystem: Environmental > Aquatic > Freshwater > Creek | place: USA: Georgia | collected...
AGGAATAAATGTTAGACCGACTACTATAAATGGTTCTAAAGCTTATTATTACGATTTATGGTTTGACAATCCTTTTGAGGAGCATAATGATGAATAAGTCTGCAGAAGTATTTGCATTTGATAGATGTAGTTTAAGACAGTTAAAAAGTCACTGGTATAACTATGGCTATGAAGATGGCAAGCAAGGTAAGTCTAAAGACTGTCCTATATGTAATATTAAGTACTATAGAGCTTCACTTATATCTGAGTATCATAAAGGTTACAATGTAGGTAAACAATTTGCACCTAAGTTAACTCTATGGCAAACTATTAAGCGAGCATGGAATGAGCAGTAATTTAATACTTGAAACTTTTAAAAAGTTTGTTGTTTCTGATAATTCAGAAGATATGTTTGTTACAGGTAGGGCTGGCACAGGCAAAACAACAGACCTTAGAGGTACTATTGAATGGTGTCAAGAACAAGGCATAGAAGTAGTTGTTTGTGCCTTTACTCATGATGCTTGTAATATTTTGAGGTCTAAATTGCCTCCACAGACCTCTGTCATGACATTGCATAAATTTATAAAGAAACGTCCAGGAATAAATGTGGATGCAACCAAACGTGATTGCGTGACGATTAATAGCCGTTTTGGGGTTGCAGAAAAGACTTCTGTGTTATTTGTTGATGAGTATTCAATAGTTGGTGAAAAGGACCTAATGGACATACGGGAGCTCCAGGATGCAGAAGAAGGTTCTATTGGTCTTAGAGTATGTTGGTTAGGTGACCCATACCAGTTACCTCCAGTAGGAGACGCACCTGCAATAATTCCTTTTGGTAGGTTTGCGTTAACATTAACTAAGCAGTATAGACAAACTAAAGGTAATCCATTATCTGCAACTATAGATCAATTAGTTAGCTTTATTGAAGGCAAAGTACCAGAACCTTTAATTACTAGTAATCAGTTTAGAAGAGATGCAGATATTGCTTCTGAATATCTAAGCTGTAAAGACAATAAAATATTGCTAGCTTTCACAAATAAAAAAGTACAAGACTTGAACTGGACAATACAAGGCTATAGTGAACCTGTGCCAGGTGATACTGTATTTAGCCCTACAACTAAACAGACTTATACATTTTCTAGGTTTGTGCCTGCACATGAAGTTTACTTGTTAGACTTACCTTTTGGTGAACCTTTAAGACCTAATTCAAAGTACAAAACTTTAGAGTTTCTAATTACACAAGACTATAAGTTTGCTGAAGTTGAAGACAAAGATGGTGAGCTATATGTATTTGCATGCGTATTTGGCCACTATGAATATAAAGTATACTTAGAGCAACTAAAGTCTGATGCAGCAGGTTCTAACTTAGCTATAACTAAAGGAGATAAAAAGAAGTCTGCTGCATCCTGGGCTAAAGATAATCCAGACAGCAGAGAAACAAGAGATAGAGCTAAAGCTTGGCGAAAATTTCTAAGTTTTAATGAAGCAGTTATTTGCTTAGATTTTGCTCATGCAAAGACAGTTCATAAAAGTCAAGGCAGCACTTACCATACAGTGTTTCTAGACTCTAAAGATTTAGGTTTAGCTGCAGAGACTAATTACACTCTGTATTTAAAACTAATGTATGTAGCACTTAGTCGTGCTACTAATAATGTAGTAACAAACTAGAGGTTATTATGGAGCACAAACCGTTTTGTGACAAAGCAGTAGCTAAAGGTATTTCTGTTTCTTGTCAATGTAAGAACTTAGACTTTAGTCGTGCATTAGTTTTACTTAAGCACGGTAATAAAGTTGCTAGACAAGGCTGGAATGGTAAAGGTATGTTTATTTTCTTAGTAGAAGGTAGCACTTTTACAGTTAATAGAAAGCCTTTATTAGGTATTTATCCAGAAGGTACTACTATAAACTACCGTTCTCATTTAGATATGGTAACAGTAGATGGATCAGTAGTGCCTTGGGTAATTTCACAAACTGATGCATTAGCAGAGGATTGGGAGGCAGTATGATTTTAAACCCATTTTTAATAGTCGATATGTTTACGAGGGGAAAAAAAATGCAATTTCAATTACTAGAAGCACCGTTAGAAAAGTTTAAACAAAATAAAACTGAACCTGTTATTGTTTGTGAAGTAGAGTGTATTCAGCATATTCGTATTTATGGTGAAGCACATCCTATGTCTTTAGTTATCTTTGCAGATACAAGAGAATTAAAGTGGGTTCGCACAGATTGTCTTTTAGCTATGCCAGCACCAGTTATAGCTAAAAAATAAATTTATATAACAATTTGTTATTTTACAAATTTAATAAATTGTTATATAATAATCCTGAGACTAGAAACTTAGTCTCTTCATTTAACTTGCACTTAAGAGTATTTAAAAATGGCAGAAACAGCAAAGTTTGTAACACCAAAAGGTGAGTTACGTTGGGTAACTATTACTGGCGAAGGTAAAGAAAATATGAGTGGCAAAAAGCAGTACGTTGCTTCTCTTGTTTGTAATCCTTCTGATCCTAAAGTAGTAGAGTTCCAAAAGTCTATTCAAGACTTTTGGGAAGAAAATCGCCCGGCAGGTAAAAAAGTTCCTAAATCAACAGGTATTTATTTTGCCAATCCTAAAAGAGACGAAGCAGGACAACCAATCAAAGATGACAATGATAAGGTTGTCTATGATGAAGAAGGTGATATTAGTATTTCAGTACATACTGGTGTTGCTTTTCCTGATGGCTCTCCTAAGAAAGTTAAAGTATATAACGCTAAAGCTAAAGAAGTCAATCTGGGTAATATCCGCATTGGTAATGGCTCTATTGGTTATATCTCAGGTGCAATGGGTATTTATGAAACTAAAGACCCTAAAGGCAAAACTATAGATGCAGGTGTAACTCTTTATCTTGACAATATTCAAATTGTTAAGCTTGTAGAATTTACACAAGATTCTGGTTTTGCTGCCGATGAAGAAGCTGAAGATGGTTGGACTGGTGAAGAAGGTTGGACTGGTGAAGTAGCCGAAGCAACTGAAGAACCAGCTAAGACAACTGTTAAATCAGGCGGTCCTAGACTGTAATTAACTTGTCCGAAAGTGCACCCGTACAGTTGACCTTCTTTGAAGATAGGCTAAGTATTCTAGCACTAACTGTACTAGACTTTAAACTAGGGCACAACTAGGAATTTTATATGAACATAGTAGACAATAAATTAACTAAAGAATTACCTAATTTTACTTTTGTACAAGTACAGTTTTTTCCTTACGATGGTAAAATTTACACCTATAAGACAGATTTGTTACTTAAAAGTGGTGATCTTGTTGTCGTGCAAGATCCTAATGGTGATTTTAAAGTTGTAAAAGTGTTTAGACTTATGTCTGATGCAAATAACTTTATACAGTATAAATGGATAGTAAGTAAACTAGAATTATCAGACTTTGAAAGAGTAAAAGAAGTAGAAAAGCATTTAGGGAATACTGTAGGACCAAATGATGAAGTAAAGGAAAGGCTATGAACTATAAGCTAACTAATTTAGATGAAGTTAAAGCTTTATACGATCCTATTAACGAGCTGTCTTTTGACACTGAAACTTGTGGATTGTATGGCAAGATTAGGCTTGCGCAATTTTTCCAACCTAATTGGGAAGAAGTATTGTTAGTTGAATGGCCAAATCCTGCAAACTTAGCTTTGTTGCTTAGTCAGTGCAATATAGCTATGCATAATGCTCACTATGACTTAACAGTTGTACAAGAGCAGTTTATGCATGAATGGTTACCTAAAGAATTTGAAGACACTTTCTTACTTGCTCGTTTAGCTTTACCTGGATTAGAAAGTTACTCTTTTGATGATGTACTTCATCATGTTGTTGGCTTTGATCCATACGTACAAGCTAATTTAGCTAAGAAAGAACTTCAAAAATCTAAATGGGATACAAAAGTACTAACTGAAGATCAGCTTATATACGCTGCACTAGACGTATATTATATGCCTGATGTGCTTAATGCAGTTAGATGTGCCGTAGACTCACCTAGTTATCAATTAGATAAGCTAACACTAAGACATGCTTTGGTTATTCAATGGCACGGTATGCCTATTTGTCAAGATAGAATTAATAGTAAGTATTCAGAAAATCAACAAGTTATAGCTGAAGCTGCAGTACCTATTAATGTTAATTCTTGGCAACAAGTTAGACAGTATCTAAACTGCACTGAATCAGATGATGAAGCACTTGCTAGAATGTCCGCTAATGGAGATGAAAAAGCTGCTAAAGTACGTTTAGTTAGAAAGTTAAAGAAGCAACTAAGCTTCTTAGACAAATTTCAAGGCGAGCGTATTTATGGTAAGTTTAAACCTTCTGCTCGTTCTGGTAGACTTACATCAGATGACCAGAACTTACAGCAATTACCTAGAGCTTTGAAAGGAGTATTTTCTGCCCCTCCTGGACGAGTGTTAGCGTATGCAGATTATGCTCAGCTTGAATTAAGAACTGTTTGTGCAATTACTGCTTGTAGAAGAATGGAAGCTTTATTTAGAGCAGGTGAAGACTTGCATACTTATACAAGTGATTTCTTATTTGGTAAATCAGAAGATCCTGCAAAAGCTGACTACAATAGGCAAGTAAGCAAAGGTTGTAATTTCTTACTTCTCTATGGCGGTGGTATACCAATGTTCATTTCTGTTATGCTTAAGCAAATGAATATCTTCATGAAAGAAAGTGAAGCTATGGTAGCTCGTAAAAAGTGGCGAAACTTATGGACAGAGATTTTTGCTTGGCAACAACAAGGATTATCTAAGTGGCAGTTAGGTAAACTTGGTTCAACTCCTTTAGGTAGACAGTATAAAGCAGTATTGTTAACAGATTTTTTAAACATTGAAAACCAAGGTGCAGGTGCTGAAGTAGCTAAATTAGCTTTGCATTACTTTATGCGGGACTGCTTTGCTAAGTATCCAGGTCTATTAGTATGTAATTTCATCCACGACTCTTTTATACTTGAGTGCGATGATGATCAAGAAGTATACCAAGCAGTTAGTAAAGACTTAGCTAAGTGTATGCAATTAGCTTGGTTTGAGATGTCTAAATGTTTTAAAGTAAAAGATATTCCAATGCCTGTAGAAGTTAAAGTAGGTTATAATTGGGGTGATATAGAAAGCAAGAAGATTGAAAAGGTTTATGAATATAAGTTAGATGGTTTAGTTTATTTAGGAGAAGCAAATGCACTTTGAAACAGAGTATTTTAAATTAGTATCTAGAGTATTAACTTACGGTTATATAATCAAAGGTCGTAATGGTTTTACAAGAAGTTTAATTGGTACACAGTTGCAATTTGATGTATCAGATTATGACTTTCCTTTACTTAATTCTAGAAAGTATAGCTATAAAGGTGTGTTAGGTGAGTTTGCAGCTTTATTACGAGGTCCTAAAACACTAGAAGACTTTATTAAGTTTGGTTGTAACTATTGGGCTAAGTGGGCTGAGCAAGATTTGTCTATTAATGTAGATTATGGTAATGCTTGGTTAGACTTTAACGGGGTTAATCAACTTGAATGGTTAGTTAATGAAATTAAAAACAATCCTTCAAGTCGTAGATTAGTAATATCAGGATGGAAGCCAGACAACGTTATAAACAACAAGTTATCATTACCTTGTTGTCATTACTCTTATCAGTTTCTAGTTCGCAATGACGAATTGCATATTGTCTGGATTCAACGAAGTGCTGATGTAATGATAGGTATACCTGCTGATGCAGTTTTAGCAGCTACTTGGCTTATCATGTTAGCTAATGAATGTGGTTTGCATCCTGGAACTGTTACAATGCAATTTGCAGATACTCATATCTATGAAGAGCACATTGACCAAGCTAAAAGATTAGTAGAAGTATTCACTGAAGCTAGTAGTTATGCGCAACCTAAAGTAACTTGGGCTATTAGGTCACAACAAGGTAGTAAACTTATAGACTTTGTTCCAACAGACTTAGAGATTAAATATGCTCCTTATGGTGCACCAATTAACTTCTTACTTAAGGAATAGTTATGTTTGATATAATTGGCTCAAGAGTAAGTAATTGGAATAATCTTCGTTATGCTAGAGAATATAATGAAGAGTTAGCTATAGCTTTGCTAAAAGAAGAATTAGCCGAGTTTGAAGTAGGGGATGAAATTGAACGCATAGATGCCTTATGCGATGTTATATTTGTAGCTTGTGGAGTTGTGTGGAAGCTTGGTTTGGAAATTTGCCCACAAACCATAAATAGCTTTAAAGCATATTACCAGTATAATCCGTTCAATGTTAGAGATACTGGAGCTAATACAATAGCATTAGTTAGACAAATGCCTGGGTCTTTACTTGTTGCTACTAATATGCATGCACTTATAGCAGCTTGCTTTGTAGGTCTAAGTTTTTACTTTGATTCTGAAGACTATGCTTATAAAGCAGTATTAGCTATATGCGATAGTAATGACACAAAAGAAGTGGTTAAAACTACTTCTGATGTAAAAGCAAACGGGTCTTATAAAGGTCCTAACTATGTTTCACCAACAGCTGCACTTAACCAACTAGTAAAGGAGTGTTTCGATGTCGAATGTCACTAAAACTTTAAAAGGTCGTGGTAAAACTCATGGAGAATTTAGTATCAATTCTCAAATTAGTCAAGACCTAAAAGCAGTATTAAAAGCAAGTCCTAACTGGGATACTCTTTCACCAGATAAGAAAGAATCCTTAGAGATGATGTGTCACAAGATGGCTCGTATCTGTACAGGTAATGCAGAAGAAAAAGACCATTGGCATGATATTGCAGGTTATTCTACTTTATCGGAAAATCGTTGTGTCAGTCAATAAGTGGCATAAACGTTTCATGAAGCTAGCTAATGAAGTAGCTTCATGGAGTAAAGACCCAGACTCTAAAGTAGGTGCAGTATTAATTTCACCTGACAAAACTAAAGTTAGTTATGGATATAACGGTTTTCCTAGGAATTTACCAGACTCTGAAGATTTGTTAAGAGATAAAGATGCTAAGTTAGCTCTTACAGTACATGCAGAACTTAACTGTATCTTAAACGCAACACAAACTAAAGGTTGGTCTTTGTATACTACTAAACCACCTTGTTTACAATGTGCATTAGCTATAGTTCAGTCTGGTGCTAACTTAGTTGTTTGTCCACCTTTAGATATCACTAGCTCTTGGTATAAAGAGCAACTTGAAGCTATTAGTATTTTACAGTTAGCTCAATGTAAAGTATTATTTTTAGGAGATTTAAATGACTGATATAAGTCTAGACTTAGAAACATTATCATTAAGTAACACAGCTAGAATATTATCTATTGGTACTTGTGAATTTAATAGATACACAGGAGATATAGGTAGAACTTTCTACTGTTCTTTAAAAGAACCGCCAGAAGAGATTATAAAAAACTTACATGTTTCTAAGTCCACAACAGATTGGTGGGCTAAACAAAGCAGTGAAGCTAAAGGTGCACTAAAATTATGCTTAGAAGACTATTACAAAGGTTTAAATTTGTTTTGTCTATTTATGCGTTCTTATACACCAAGTAAAACTTACATTTGGGCTAACGATCCTCAGTTTGATTGTGCAATACTTAAACATTCACTATCATTATACAACATAATGGAACCTTGGAAATTCTATAATGAGCGATCATATAGAACTATTAAAGAAGTGGGCTATACTTTATTTGGTATAGACTATGCTTCTATTGAAGAAGCTAAAGTGAAGCATCATGCTTTAGAAGATGCAGTTTATCAAGCTAAAGTTATTTCTAAAACATTAAAAACTTTAAAGGAAAAAGCACAATGACAATCAAGATAAATAATACACAAGTACGATTAAGACCTTCTTCTGTTGACAGCTTTTATCAATGTTCTTATCAATGGGGTAAAACATTTTTAGAAGGTATTACTACTATACCTAACGCTAGAGCAGCTATTGGTACTAGCATCCATAAAGCTGCGGAAGTGCTATGGACAGAGGCAATTGCAACAGGTAAGAAAGATGCTAACTTGGGTAAACTAACTGATGCAGCAATTGCAGCTTGGAAAGAAGAAACTCACGATGGTGTTAAATTTGATGATGGTGAGAATGACAAAACTGCAGCTATAGAGATTATGAAAGGAACAGAAACTTTTATTGAAGATATTGTTCCTTTTAGTTCTATCCCTGATGCAGTTGAACAACGTTTTACAATACCATTGACAAATCCAATTGTTACAGATTTGAGTGGCACAGTAGACTATATTGCTGGTGACATAATTGCAGATGTTAAAACTAGTAAACGTAAACCAGTTGTAGAGTCTTATACTGTACAACAATCTATCTATCGTTTATTAGCTAATCATAACGGTAAAGATGTTAAGCGTAGCCTTATTCAAGGTATTGTACTAAAGGCACAACCTGAAGGGATGATTCTACCACTTGAAGTTAACTTACCACAAGCTAAATCATTAGTTAATGGTATTTTAGCAACTATGGAACTTATTGCATCTGATAAAGCTCCAATTGAAACAATACTTAGAGGTAATCCTAAATACTATTTATGTAGTAATAAGTATTGTGCTTTACATTCTACATGTCCTTGGGTAAACGGTGATGCTAACTAAAGATGCAGTAGTATTAATTTTAACTAAACATAAGTTAACTAAGTATGCTTTAGCTAAGGCTTTAAATTGTGCAGCTGCTGTGTCTGTTAACCAGTGGCTAAGAGGGACAAGGATGTCCTATACTATAGCTGAGAAATTTAAAACTCTTTATGGAATAGAAATAGATGACTACTATGATACCAAAGCCACATCAAATAGAGATGGCAGAGCAAGCAGTACAGTTATTGAATAAACATAATATCGCATATTTAGCTTCAGAAGAACGCACAGGTAAGACGTTAGCAGCAATTCTAGTAGCAGAACAACTCGGTTTTGAAAATATTGTTGTTTTAACTAAGTTAAAAGCAATAGATGGTTGGAATACACACTTAGAAAACTTTCCGCATAATAAAAATTATCTAGTAACTAATTATCATAAAGCTTGTAAATTAGCTAATGTAGCAAATACATTAATTATACTAGATGAAGCACATGCTTATTTATCTGCTTACCCCAAGCATGGTACTATATGGAAAGAAGTAAAAAAAGTATGCCGTGGTAACAAAGTACTATACTTATCTGCTACTCCTTATGCTCAAGGTACACAACTATTATACGGACAGTTTGCGGTATCTAGTTATTCACCTTGGAAAAACTACCCTAACTTCTACTCGTGGTTTAGGACATTTGGTAAGCCTTATACTATTGAAGTGCAAGGCAGAGAAGTTAATATGTATGATAGAGTTAAAGATAACGATGTACTTTTTTGTGCGTCTAACTTATTTATAACTAAAACAAGAAAGGAATTGGGATTTGAACATGAGCCTTCAGACAAAGTGCATTATATTGATCTTGACCAAGTAACAAAAGAAGTGTACAATGAACTTCTAGAACATAGAATAGTAGAGTTAAAAGCTGGTACATTAGTTTGTGACACTACATCTAAGTTGCGATTTGCTTTACACATGCTTGAAGGCGGTGTAGCTAAGATTAACGACAATTATATAATTTTAGCTAATGAAGAAAAGATTAATTGGATAAAGCAGAACTTCGGGGATTGCTCTGACACAGTTATAATGTACTACTTTATAGCAGAAAAAGATAAGTTAGAAAGAGCTTTTCCTAAAGCTAAAGTGTTACAGTCTACAAGTTATGCTGAAGGTGTTGATCTAAGCATGTATAGACACTTAATAGTTTATAGTATGGACTATAGTACTAGTAAGTTTACACAACGTAGAGCACGTCAAGCAAATATGGAACGTAAAGACCCTATAGATGTGCATTTTCTAGTTGTCAAAAAAGCTATAAGTCATGAAGTATATAAGACTGTAGCGGTTAACAAAAAGAATTATGTCGATAGTTTATTCTCAGGAGCAAAGTTATGACTTTTACACCTATGTTAGCATGTAGTAAACAACCAGATTTAACTAAGCTAAGTTATCCACTATTAGCTTCATCAAAACTTGATGGAATACGTTGCATTATTAAAGATAGTGTGGTATTATCTAGAACATTAAAACCTATACCTAATAGATCAATACAACAAGCATTAGCTGGTATTCCTTATGGTTTAGATGGTGAGCTAATGGTGCCAGGCGACTACTCTTCTGTTGAATCTGCAGTAATGAGTGAAGATGGTACACCTGCTTTTATGTACTTTGTATTTGATTGCTTCGATAATAAAGACAGCAGTTATTTAGCTAGGCACAAAGACTTAGTTAGAAAAGTAGAAGACTTAAATAACCCATATGTGCAAATACTTGAGCAGTTATTAATAGTCTCGGCAGAAGAAGCTATACGGTACTATAATGTGTCAGTTGAAGCTGGTTATGAAGGAATAATCCTTAGACATAGACTTGCACCATATAAATATGGTCGCTCAACTTTAAAACAAGAGTGGATGCTTAAAGTTAAACCTGTTAATGATACTGAAGCTATAATTGTAGATTTTGAGGAGTTAATGCACAATGACAACGTTAGTACTATTGATGCTAGAGGTTATACTGTACGAAGCAAAGAGCAAAGTGGTTTATGTAATAGCAATATGCTTGGCTCTCTTGTTTGTAAAGATAAGTCAGGAACTATTGTATTCATAGGCTCGGGCTTCACAAACGCACAACGTGAAGAGATTTGGAATAGAAAGGACTTTTACGTAGGAAAACAAATAACGTTCAAATATCAAGATCGTATGGCTTCTGGAGCGTATAGATTTCCAGTATTTAAAGGATTTAGGAGTTTTAACGATGTCTGAACAAAAAGTGCAAAAAAAGATACTTGAGTGGCTTAACGCAAATAACTACTTAGCTTATAAGATTGTTACAGCTAATAGAGCAGGTGTTCCAGATATAATAGCTTGTTCACCTATAGGTCAATATGTAGCTATTGAAGTAAAGTATGGCAGTAATACAGTTTCTAAGTTACAAGATTATGTATTACGAGAAATAAAAAAACGCAACGGTATTGCTATCGTTGCGTATTCGCTAGAAGATGTTATTGAAGCACTCTAATCTTATCTGCACCATACTGCACTGCCTTATAGCCTGCATCAACTAATGCAGCATCTATTAAGGCAGTATCACTTCTACCAATCCCATTAGCTTCAGCAATTTTCATAGCTTGTTCTATTGATGCAATACGATGAGCAGCTATCTTAACTGGTTCACCTGTTCCCTTAGTGCTAAGTGTTTTACCATTGCCGTAGAACAATAACTTAGGCATTCCAATCTCACCTTTCTGTGCTTGTTCTTGTGCTGCTTTAGTCACTAACTCCTTAGCTTCTGCACTAATATCTATCTTACCGTCTAGTTCAGCCATCAAGTCTTTCATTGATTTTGTATTCAATGGTTTTTCTAGTACATCAGCAGCTAACCGCACCATCTTAGAAGTATTAGGTTCAACTTGTCTAAGAGCAAAGTTAACAATCTTCTGTACAAAATTACGTTTAGCTACACCAGTCAAAGAAGTAGCTAATATTGACACATCATCTGGTGGAACTAATGAACCACTAACAGTAGATAGTGGAACATCATTACGAAATACTTCAGCCATGTCTTGTAATGCCATCTTAAACTTTCTAGCTTCAGGTGTTGTAAAGTTAACTCCATCTAAAGCTTTAGATAACTGCGGGAAATGTATAGCTCTTTCATTACCTACAGCGCCAGCAGTATATTTATCTGTTAAAGCTTTTAAAACAGAACCTTCTACTTTAGCTCTAGTAGAGTTAGGTAACTTAGCTACAACATCTGTAAAAGTAGAATCCTCTGCTGTTATATATTTAGTTAAAGCACTAACAGTTCTATCATAGTCAATACCAGGTTTAGTCAAAGCTTTAAACATTACATTACTTTGTACTGTCTTCATTTGTGCATATTGGAACTTAGCTTGTGCAAAATCATTCAACCACTTATCAGATTCAGGTATAACTTCTTTAGCTCCTTGTGTTACAGCTGTGTCTATGGACGATAAAACAGAATTTACACGGTCATAGTCTTGCGGTTTTGTTATATTTGAATTATATTTAAAGTCATTAACTAATTGACGTAGTTCAAGTAAGTCATTAAAATTTCTTGTTAATGTAGTAGTTTGTATTTTTCTAATGCGCGCTAAATATTTAGCGCGCATACCTATGTCTTCTATATTTAAACTAACATTTTCTTTAAATTTAGCTAACATAGGTTCAACAGCTACTTTATCCAAGTTAAATTGCCACACCTCAGCTAAAGGTGCTTTAGCAGCTTCTAGCTTAACATCGCCATAAAACTTCTTGGTGTCATTTACATAGTTGTTTAAGTCTTCTGATACTAGTTTACCTAAGTTTTTATCTGACAAGTTATTAGCCGTAGCTAAGATGTCTTGTGCTCTAGAGTCAATAGTTTTTGCAATAGCCCGTGAAGCTAAAGGATCAAGTCTAGCAATAGCTTTTACAACTCCTTCTCCACCTGGTTGAGTTAATACAGATGCTGCTACACGCTTAGAAGTATCAGACATGCCTGGTACATCTGAGTACTTATTAAGCATTGTAACTAACTGGTTAGCTTCATCTTTGTTAACAAACATAGTGTCTGCTAATGCTTGGTCTATTGCATCAGTTTTATCAAAGAACTTAGTTGTAGTAGCTTTAGCTGCTTTAACTTGTCCTACAATTGATCTAACTGCTCTTGGGCTTTGAAATGCTGCTAGACCTAAAGCATCCCAAATAACACTTTGTTGAGCTGCGTTAATTGTTCTATTTAACTGTACTTTAGCATTTAAGTCTACAGATTTATCTGCAGCTTCAAATAAGTAGTCTATTTCAGAACCTACAACTGTGCCAACTGCTCCACCAATAATACCGCCACCAGCTATAGATAAGCCTTTTAAAGCAGGATGTGGTACTGGTACTTCTGCACCAATTTGACCTCCACGTATTGCACCAGCCATACCTAAAGACCAAGCGCCGAAATTTTTAGCCGCTACTATGCTTACAGTAGGAGTTGCGTCTGCCCAACCATCTTCAGTTTTTATTAACCACTTATTATTCTCAGGGTCAAAGTTAAACTCAAAACCTTGCTTAGCAGCTAAGTCAATAACACGTTGCTTTTGAAATTCATTTTCTTGCTCTACAAATTTAGCTTTGGTTCCGCCAAAAGACCAAGCTTGTATTTCATCCATCATTGTATGCAATGGAGGATTTAGTATTTCTTGACTTGCTACAAAGTCTCTAGCATTTTGCGCAGACTTAATATCTAATCTTGTTTGCTCTAAATCTTTAGGATCAGTTAAAGAACCAGAAGGTTTTCTTTCCTCTTGTCTAGGATAGTGTGTAGTTTGTTTAATTTGCTCTTCAGTAAACCTAGGTTTTTTAGTTCTATAAAATTCATCCACCTTTTGCATAGCATCTTTTTCAGTAAAAGGCCTAAGTACATGGCTTGAATCCACCTGCGTACTTACAGATTTTTCATCTGCTATAGTAACATCTCGCTTAGCTAAATGCTCTTGCACTTGTTCTACTGTATAGCCTGCATCTATAGCTTTCTTAACTTTAGAAGTAAAAGCTGAAGCATCTTCTTTACTGTAGCCTTGCTTAGTTTCAAGATAATTAGCTACTTCATCTTCTTTATAACCTGAAGTTAATGCTTTATAAGCAGCGCCGACAGCTACAATTGGAGTAGCTGCTTCGTACAATTTAAAACCAGTTTTAGTGCCTTCAGGGTGATGAATAACTAAGTAGTTAACTGGGTCTGACTTAAGCACTTCTAGTTCACCAATTTTACCACTAGCTTTATTTACTACTTCATTTAAGGCTTGTCCTTCTTCTGTAGCTTTTAACCATGCTTTAGGATTAGTCCCAGGTGTCATACCTAATTGTTCAAATAATTTAACTGTGTCAGATTGAATGTTACCGGAACTTAACTGTGGCTTTAAAACTAGTGGATTAATACTATTTATATTAACAGTATTTAAAATGTTTTTAACTGCTTGACTTATTGGCTGACTTGCAGTTTCTTCTGTTACAGTTAAGCCTTGCTCAGCTGCAACCTTTTTAGCTGTATTTACAATTGAAGTCTCATACTGGTTTTGCACTGCTTCACTTCTAGCTAAAGGTGCAACCCCTTTACCTGAAATAGGAATAGCCGTATACTCGGCACCTTGCTCAATACTTGTTTGAATTTGACGTTCTAATATTTTACGATTCAAATTTGTAGCATAAGGAGCAGCAACAGTTGGCTTAATTTTAACTGTATCTAAGTAACTCATTGCATTTGTTGGGTCGTCTATTCCAATAGATTTTAAAAAGCTAGCATCTTCTGGACTAGTATTAGTATCTATTTCTTGTCTACTAACTATATCTTGCGCTTTGTTATAATCTTCTTTACTTATACCAGTTCTATCTGCACTATGAAAGTCACTTTGGATTTCTAAAATAGTACGAGCTTTCTTACCATTTATATCTAACACATCTGTACGAGCATGAGCTAAATACTGAGGTTCTTCAGGAAAGTGCGGAGAAGTATATTTAAAGTCATTAGTGCCTAAACCAAAAGTATAGACATGCTCTTCATAATTACCATTAGGTTTTCCATTGATATTAATGTTACCATAGTCAATACCTTGACCTTCTTTAGTAACAACAACATCTTGTTTATCTGAGCGTTTAGCTAATGAGTCTAACAAGTCAGTTTTATATAACTTTTCTGTTGTGTTATTTTTAGCATAGTCTTCCAAACCTAAATTAGCAAATTTAAGTTCTTCAGCTTTTACACCTGCTTTCATTAAAGTGTTAGGTACAGAAGCAGCTTTCATAGAAAAGTTATCGGGCAAATCTTTAATAACTTTCTCTAACATTGATGGTGGAAGAGCCATTATATAGAACCCTCATTTGTATTTTGTGGTAGTTTCATTGTTCTACTTTTAGCTTGCTGTGTGCTAGTATTACCTTGAGCTATAAGTGCAGCTTGTGCATTAGCTTGAGGATTCTTATTCAGCATAGCCGCTGTTTGATCTAATACTTCTACCATATTAGGTGTATACTTAGTTTTCATAGACTTTATAGCTAAAGCAGACATAGAGAAGAACCCTGCTGGGTTAATCTGTGACATCATTTGGCCAATATTACCAGACATTACTGTCTCTAACATTAGTTGTGCTTTTTCATCTTCATCATTATACGAAGAAGCTTCTATTCTAATTTGGAAATTTGTGTAGCTAAAGTCTGTGCCATCTTCTGACACTGGAGCTAAAATAATATTCCCATCTAAGTCTTCTAATGGATCGCCATTTTCAGGGTCATACACTGGTAATAGTATTGGTTCATAAATTGGTTGTCCTTGGGCATCAGTCTTGCCTGAAAATGCAACCATTGGTTTATTTAACTCAATCCAACGCTGACCAACAATCTCATCTGCTACCATAAGTATTTGATTTGCTGTGTAGTATTGCTGAGCTAAACAAGCTATATCTTCACCTAAAGAACGATAGAAACCTTCAATTCTTGCTGTAATATAACGTAATGACATTATAGTAGCATCTTTTTGAAGTTTTACTTTTCTACCTGAATCTGAAGCATAAGCCATACCTAAAAAGCTATCATTAATTCCTAGTACTCTTTGAATACGATCAAGTGCTTTATCTATAATAGCATACTGGTCTAGAATCTCTCTAGACATCTGTTGAACTTTAACACCTGCTAAGTCTACAACAGGTATAACACCGTTAACTCGGTTAAAAGCAGCAGTAAAAGCATCAATATCTTCAACAGCACCATTTTGTACAAGTACTTTTTCGGTGTTAACCATTAGCTGAATTTTTAGCACTGCTTGGTTAATAGAGTGCTGTGCTTCTCTAACATCTCTGAAAATACCATAATATTCTACTTTGTTAGAACTGTGAATCTTTTGAACACGGTATGGCCACTTACAGATTTTAAAAGTAATTTCTTTTTTACTAAGAATAGTGTCACCAGACCAATAAATTGACCAACGCTTTCTATTCTCATCTTCAATAGTTGTATGTACAATTAAGTAATGCTCATGTTCTTTATACCTACCATGAAACACATTATTAAATTTATACTCATAATCTGCTTGAGGAATATTTAAGTGGTTATAGTATGCTTCTAATTCTTCAGTTTTAGCTTTACCAAATTGTCTTTGCACTTCATGTTTATGTAGCCACTTATAACGATGTAACCAACGAGCATCGCTGTAGTCATCAAGTACAGAATCAGGATCAAGAATAACTTCGTCATCAGGAACATGATGAGTAATAATTCTATTTATTGGTCTATTGAATGCATCTACTTTACCAGTTTTAGCAACACTAGTATAGGATATAAGTAAGCCAGATATTAAACCACCTAGTTTAATCTGGTCACCTTCAATATCAAATCTATTATCATTAAAAGTATAGTCAATAACATCAGTAAGTAAAGAAGCTGTATCTATATCTCTAGGATTTAAAGGAACAGCTATAGCACTGTTTATAATAGTGCTATAATATCCAACTAACATTCTAGCAAACATCTTAACAATATTAAAAGACTCAGCAGGTTGCCCTCTTGATCTTAAAATATTAAGTTGCTCTTCAGTATAGTGTCTATTATGATATAGATTCCAAATTTCATCTGCTTCATAACGAGAATCAATAAAGCTTTCATACCCACGTTTGAATAACTCTCTTAAATATTGTGCATCTATATTCATTTAGTTGCCCCAAAAATATCATCCAACGTAGGTTTAGCAGCATCTTGAGATTGTACTGGAACACTTGGCTTCAGTACTTTCTTAACTTTAGAATCTTCAATGCCGGATAAGAATTTTATTCTTGCATCTAATGCATGAGTAGACTTATCAATTTGTTCTAAGCTTGTACCTAAATAATACTGTGCAACATGCTCATCATTAAAAGCATAAATAGACTGCAACTTATTCTTCATGTCCATTAACTGTACTTTCATATCAGCTAATATTGGACCTAACTGTTGTTTAGCAGTACCAGATGCAGAGTTAAAAGCTTTTACTTCTTCAGGTGTTAAAGTAGCACCCATCAAAGCATTACGAGCAAAGTTTCTAAAAGTAGCATAAGCAGCTAAGCCTTCTTCACCTTTAGAATTATCAGTAAAGTACTTTTTAACATTATGCAAAGTGTTATCAATAAAACCTGTTACTTCAGGAGTAAGCTCAGTAGCTGCTTTATCTCCCATAGCAAATAATGCACGCAATTCTCTTGCAGTTTTCTTATCATCAGTAGAAAGTTCTTTACCAGTTAATTTCTCAAGTTCAGTAATCTTAGGACCAATACGGCGTCTAGTAGACTCATCTACTGGTTTAGCTAAGAAGTCCCCTCCAGCTAATGTATCGATCTCTTGTCTAACAGTGTTAGCTTCATCTAATTGTTTACGTGGAGCTGTTCTATTTTGCTCAAGTTGTAATTTTCTAAATTCATCTTGGTAAGAAGTACCATTAGCATCAGATAAACGTCTAGCTTCGCGTTCTAATTCAGAACCAGAAGATAGTACTTTTTTAGCTTCTTCTAATGCAGTAATACGATCCATCTCAGGATTCTGCTCTTGAATAACATCTGCAGTGCGTTCAATAACAGCACCACTTCCACCACCAGCAGGTTTTTTAAGCTTATAGTATGTAGCGGCTGCTTCAGTAAGGCTAACACCTTTCTCTTTAGCTATCTTAGCAATAAGGTTTGTTTCAGGTGACATAGGTCCATTTAAAGCTTGATCTATAGCAGTTTTAACATGCAAATCTTTAAGACGTTTTTCACCCATATAGTTAGTATAACCTGTCATAGCATATAGCTTATTCATGTCTAGTACTGATTGAGTACCGTCAGGATGCGTAGCTAATACTTTACTTTGAGCAAGTTCTGGTATACCAACATAAGTAGCTGTATCATCAACTCCTATTTGACCTAATTGAGCTTTAACAACTGGAGTATCTGTAATTGGATCAACTCTAACTATGTCTTGAAACATAGTGCCATGAGACTTCTTTGCTTCTTCTAAAAAAGTATTTAAATGAGAGGTATCACCATCTAAACTATAGCGGTCAAAAGCATTATAAGTACTTTTCTTTAAAGCTTCATTCTTCAAGTCCGCTACTTGTGCTTGTAAAATGGCAACATCTTTATCTGCTTGAGCTTGTGGCATACCAGATTGTAGTTGTGCATCTGCTTGTGCTTTAATAAGTTTAGCTTGAGAATTTCTTGCTTCTCTATTAGGTGTGTCTCTGCCATAGTCTGCTGCGTTAGACAAACCTTCAACAACGCTTGCACCAATATTTAAAGCCATTATTTAGTTACTCCTAGGTGTTACTTGAGACTCTACAACAGGTGCAGCAGTAGTATTTTCTCTAGAATAATCTTGGTATGCTTTTCCAACTTCTGTTATTGCAGTAGAAATTGCTTGTCCTGTTTGCTTATCTGCTAATAATGAGGCAGTATTAGCTTGTGTTGCTTGATTTTGTAAAAGCTGACTATATGATTGTCCTGGATTTTGCCCTAAACCAATTTGTAAAAATCTACCTTTTTCTGCTGCTACTGCATCAGCAGCAGTAGAACGAATAGTTGCTTTTTTCTCTGCACCTTGTAAATCTAGTTGTAAATTTATAGCTTCACCAATACCACTATCTGTTAAACCTTTTTGTGCTAACATAGTTTTAGTATTTTCTAACACAAGTTCATTCTGCTTATTAAAGGCATCTATACCCTTAGCTGCATAAGTATCTGGTGTCATTTTAGAGTAATAGTCAGCTAAGTTTGACTGTATACTGCCATATACATTTTGCCAATCTTCATACTTTTTCTTTTCAAAATCTGAAGCCTTATTACCAACTCCTGCAGCTTTATCAGCAGCTTTATCAGAGCTATTTTTAGCAATAAGAGCAGATACAAAAATTGCTGCAGCAGCCCATGGCATTATACTCTCTCCTTCAAGGAAGTGAATGCATCTGTTTTAATACAAACTATCATAGATAGTCTATCTTGCTTACTATTGTTCAACACCCAGTGAGTCCAAAAGTTGTCAAACCAAAAAGTATCACCTGGGCTACCTAATATTGCACCTGACTTAAAATTATAGCTAGAATCTTCTGGTCTAGTTATAGGTATGTAAAATTTATCATACTCTTGAGAGTGCCAACTACTGTCTCGGTGTGGTAGAATTTGTTTTCCTGGGGGTAGTTTAGTAATCAAAACACCACCTAGCTTAACACCATTAACTGCAACCATTAGTACATCACAAATTTGCTTAACTAAAGGTACTTCTTTATACTCATCATACCAAATACTTTCATGTTCAGTAGCACCTACTTTATCTGGTGCATATCTTATCCACATATCAGTCATTTGTGCATGTGGGCTATTTTTAGCTACCCTACGTCCTGGATTTAAATCAAACAACTGTGGGTTAGCTTCACAATATTCTTGTATAGGTTTTACGTCAAATTGTACAGGTAATTGCATGAAATCCATCTTAGAACCACCCAAGTGAAAGAGCTAAAGCAAAAGTACCACCTGCTCTCTTATGGTATGTTTTAGTAGTAGCAGATGTTATATATACTTCTTGCATCATGCCACCTCCACTTGTTTTACAGTTATGAATTAATACAGTATAGCTTGTTGCTGGCACTAAAGCAACAGGTGGGTTTGTTATAGCAGAGCCTAATGCTGTAAACTCATACCAACCTGCAAGTGCACCATAACCAGTATAGTTAAAGTCATAATATGCAGCAACTAAACTTACTGTTATGTTATTAACTTGTTGTAAAGCTGAAACACTATCTTGCGTAGAACCTAACTCAGTATATATTTTTGCTATATCTGTAGATTGCTTTGTATCTGAGTCTTGCAAAGTCTTAACAGTAGCTGGTAATGTAGTAAGTAATTCTGCAGTAGACAAAAAATCTTTTTTACTTACATAAGGGTCTTGACCTCTATACCCTAAAATAATGTCCAACTTTTCAATAAGAGAAACTAAAAATTTACGCAATGCTAAAGGTTCAGCAACATTAGAAGGTACAGGTAATAGTGATTCATTATCAGCCATTACTTACCTCTACCAACTTCATATTCAATTTCGTACACTTCTCCAGTACCACTTAACTCTAGTTGAGTAAAAAATCCACGTTGTAGTTCTTGAGGTACTTGTATTGTATGGCTATCCTCATCACTTAGAGTCTTGGTAGCAACAAGTGTATCATTGATATACACTTTACATATTATATCGCCTTTTGAATAAATGTAAACTTTTTTATATAATTTATGTTCTGTGCAACGACCTTCTACAAATCTAGGAGACTTATAAGTAAATGTTAAGTTTTCAGTTCCTGAAAATAATTTATACAGTTTACCTGAATAATGCCCATATATTGATGTACCACTTTTAGCTAATGAATTAACACCTAAGTCAAAAGTCTTAAATATATTACCCAAAGCCATATCAAAAGCATACACTATACTACCTGCTAGTACATAATATACTTCATTAACTAATGCACTATCTTCTGGTATTATATTTAGAGCACCTAACTTTAGTCTAGAAACTACTGTAACTGCTTCACCTGATGAAGCACAAATGCCTTCTGCAGATACCCATAATGCAGTTCCTTTAAGTACTTGCATTGACTGTTGACCTAAACAACCTTGATCTAAGCTAAGTATATTTTTAGCTAATGAAGTAGGACCAGAGCCAGTTATAATATAAGTCTTATCTAATGTGCAGACAATAATTCCAGAATAGACAACTGCTATAGCTGTTATATCAGCATCAAACTTAATAAAGTAAAGAGCAGGCCATGCTTCAGGATAACCAACAGGTGTAAACCTTAATTCATTACCTACTGCACCAAATAACATTGTATTTGCAGATACTAAGTATTTTAAACCTATTGGAGCAGGTAAAAATATATCTGTTGTTAAAGTAGTACTAGTTAAGTTAACATCCTGCACATTATCAGTATAGGTAGTTGTACCATTAGCTAACTGTGTAACCATAGTAAATGTAGTAGTATTGCCACCTACTCTATACAATCTTTTATGTGTAACTGTTGGATCAATTGAACTAGGTAAGCCAGTAAAATTAACTACACCTGTATCAGCTACATTTAACTCTGGTGTAACTGGGCTTGGTCCTGACTCTCTACCATTAATATTGTCATAATAAGTCATGCAATATTGATATACACCTTCTAACGGACTAAACTTAGTAGGATCAAGAGCTAAGTTAGCACTTATATCTTCTGTATTATCTACTAAAGAAGCAGTGGCATTAGCTAATACTCCTACTTGCCTCCACACATCTTTATACTGTCTAAATACTCTTACTCCATTAGACCCAAAAGTAGCTGTTCTAACATTGGATAAAGTAATAATTCTTTTCGTATAAGTAGACGCAGCTACCATTACTCTTCCTACAAGTCTACCTTTTGCAACTGCTGTTGCTCTAGTTACAGTAGTATTATTTACAGTTACTTCAAACTGACTAGAGTAAACTCCAGCTGAATCATTGATAAACTTATATACTATGTCTTGTACAGGCAATCCAACAGTAGGATCAGGAACAGAACTAGTTGTAACATCTGTAACTATAGTAGACTGTACTGTAACTGCCACAGAACCTGTAATAGAAGCAGGCGCTGTTATCCCCATTGAATGTATAGAACCTACAGAATTTACTACTGGTGCAGTAACACCATCTGTATAATAAACAGCATTTTCAAAATCTACATAGTATTTATAACTAGAAGAAGTAAACCATCTTTGTAGTGCAGTTGACCAATAATTGAATCTACTACAATTAATATTTGTATCTAGTTTATCTTTTACAGGCACAAGTGTGCCTAAAGCATTATCTATGTTATCATAGACAACTGCTTCATTAATATTTATTAAGTGTGGTCTTTGCCGTGTAGCTAAACCACCGTTAAATTCAAGTAATTTCATTACTTTTTATTTACTCTATTAGAGATAAACTTATGAGCAGTTACTTTTATGTAATCTACACCTAACAATCCAATGCAAGAACCAACAAAAACATTTATCATTGGATTCAAGTTTAAAAAAGAAGATAGGCTATAGAAACCTACACTTATTAAGCCACAAAGAATAGTTTCTAGCAATTTACGCTGCCATTTTCTCTCTTTGTTCTCATATACTATTCTAACTAAAGCTGTAATCATTGTTAAAGATACCGTAAAAATTGCATTTAATGCTGACTTACTGATTTCTACATCCATTACAAATTCTCTTAGTTAGAAACTCTAGTTATACTTAAAGTAGCATCATGACCAGTAGTAGTAAGACGCGCACTAGCACTATTATGCCATAAATATACTTGATAAGCTGCGCCATCTGCAGGTATTTCAAATATACAGTTTCCTACCATTTGCCCTGCTAGACAGTAAAAATCTACTTGCTCTCTTTGTGATCCACCAACAAATAACTTTATAGTCATTCTATCACCAGCTACCATAGACTTTAAGCCTAAAGTAACACTCATTATATACTTACCACCATCATTACTTAACCATGTACCTGTAGCCATATCATAAAAATCATTACTACCAGCTAGCACATTATCAAATAATATTAAGTTATCTGTACTAGCAGCTAATGCGGCACCCTGCACGTTTTTCCTTAATTTAAAGAAAGAAGTACCTAAGTTAGTTTTATTATAAGGTAATGGAACACCTGATTTAGTCAGTTGTGGTCTAAATATTAATGCTCTAACTGCTCCAGCAGCAATTGAGCGTAATTCAATTAAGCATTGAATATAACTAACTGCAGTACCTCCCGCACATACTCCTAATTCAGCAAAAAGAAGCTGTAAGTCACCTCTTATTGTGTAGTCTCGTACACAACTAGTTATTGTTGCATTAGTTACATCTTTAGCAGCTAGTGTAACTCGTATAATAGTATTAGTTGCATCTAATCCATAAGCATTAAAACTAAAACAAAATGGTGTATAAGTTTGTACTATACCACATTGATAGTTTTGTGAAAATAAAAGTATATTATCTACACCTGGTGCAGTAGCATTTATATCTATCTGTCCACCATCTTCACCATAAGTTATTGGTGCAGTAATTCCTGTCATAGTTGCAGAAGATATACTCCAACTAATTGGTGCAATATCAGTAGTCTTTTGTTTTAAGAAAGCAGAATTTAACAGTAAATTAGTCACTGCTTTAGGATTCATTTGTTTAGTTAATCCTGCTACTCTTGCAAACCAAGTAGAAGGCAATTCATATTTTAAGCCAATACTTTGACAATAAGATAACAAAGCAGCTAAGTTTGTCGTAGAAGCATGAGTATAGAATACTATATTAGTAAATGAATTTTTAGCATAGTCTGCACAGGCTTGTAAATCTGCGATAGCTCCAGCTTCTAAACTAACACGCCATAAATCATGCATATTACTAGAAGCATCTTGTGCAACTAAGGCTGGAAATGCTCCAGCGGAACTATTAATAAAAGCATAATCAAACCACCTTTTTAACTCAGGCAAAAATTTAGAATCTAGTACTGAATTAATAGCAACATAACCATTTGCTTTAAAACCACATTGAACTAATTCAAATTTAGATGTGCGTATCCAACTTTCACCTACTGATGTAGCTACTGTAGAATCTAACTGGAAACCATTTGTACTGTGCGACAACACTTCACTTGAGTTAGCACGACAGTATTCTGCTATCTCACTTAAAGTCATTCTGTTATATAGACCACCTAATGAAGTAAGTGGTATAGCTAAGGCAGCAGGAAAACCATAAGAAGTAAATATAGGTAACAATGTGTCACGAACAGTTAAGTCTGTAGTGTCTACAACAACTGTGAATGAACCAAAACGTTGTTTTGCATCTACACGTTTGAATCTATAAGAACCGTTTCTAACTACTGCTTGCCCATCATCAACTGAAGTAGTATCACTTGCATCATAATACCAATAAGACACACCTACACCTGTTGTAACCATACCTTGTAAGTTAAATATTTGACCATTATAACTAGGTACAGTAGCACGTAAAGCTGCCAATGATGCTAAAGTAGAAGTTTTCTTATTTGCCTCCACCCAAGCAGTTCCATTCCAGCTATAACTTGTTACTTCTCCATTAAGAAAAAGTGCAGCTTTCTTAAACTTAGTTGTGTCTAAAGCATTTAGTTCTGTTAAACTATTAACAGGCTGTATAGTACGAACTTTATCTAACGTTAAGTCTAAATCACCTCTAGTTTGGACAACTGTGTCTTCACCATAAGCAATGTCTTGTTGAGTTATTAAAGACTTAATGACATTTTTTATGCTCATTAGAAATTCCTACTTTTTTCGATCCAAACAGTTGAATATTTAACTAAAGTAATTATGCTATTTGCTACTGGTGTAACATTAATAGCACCTTTTAGTATAATCTTTGCTGCATTATGCACTAATGTTGTATTAGAGTTTGTAAAAAACAACTCTATTTCTTTAGGTTGAGCAGTGACAAAATCTGTTATACTAGTAGCACCTGAATTACTTAGTTGCAGCACTTCTATATTGTCTACATTAGGTATAGTAGATAAGTCAGTTGCAGTTACCTTAGTTTTACATAGTGTAGTAGCAACTCTCCATACTGTGCTAAAATAGTACAGAGTTATAACTGAATTAGTAAATAGTATTGCTTTTTTATACTTTAATGTATTTAAAGCATTTAATTCAACTAATGAATTTACAATAGCAACTAATCTTACTTGATTTAATGGATAGCTACCACCACCCCTTGTTTGATTTGTGGTGCTCTCACCTATATCTATATCTTCTTGTGTGATAAGATTTTTTTCTACTGTTTTAGCACCAGTCATCTATGAAATGCTCCTGAATACTGAGTCTGCCTATCTGTACTTGAAGTATGATTTAAGGCAGTGCAATCTTTAATTACTTTTAATTCTCTCAAGTAAAAACCTTCAAATCTACTTCCTAATGCAACATCTTGTGTATCTATGTCATCTGTTAGTGCATGCCATATAACGTAGAATTTTAATGCAATATCATAAGTAGAAGGAATAATTAAGTCATCTCCAGCTGTAGTTAAGTTACTAGCTGTTTGATAATAGTTGAATGTAATAGGATTTGTTACTTCTAGTAAATCGGTTATAACACCATATGGGCTACTGTATCTTGTTTCAAAAAAAGGATCAAATAAAGTAGTTAATATCCCATATATAGAGTTAAAAGAATAGTCTGTTATAGCTGTTGCTACTCCTAATTCTTGACCACCTGAAAAACTTGGATCACCTCCTAGAAATACATAAGAACTATCTGCTATACCAGCATCTGGTATAGGGTATATGCGAAATTGGTGAGTATTTACACGGTCATAAATTATATAGAGTGGTGTAGAGCCTGTATGGTCTAACCAGTCGGAAGAAATTAGTGGATCATTGTCCATTTGTTCATAAGAGCGAAAAGGTAATTTTGAACCTTGATAAGAAGCTCTTGTTGGAATCCAGACATCATCAGGTAGTGTATAGATTGCTTTATTTACTTCTTGTACTAAAGCATAAGTATTACGCATTAATCTTGTTTGTTTAATTAAGTCTTGTTGACCTTCAGAAACTAAGCGGAGTAAGCGTTCATCAGAATATCGAGAGGCAGTTGGGTCTGCAAGTGTATCACGAGCACGGATAATTATATCTTCTATTCTAGTAGTCATATAATTTCCAAAGGAAAAGCACCAGTATTACCTGGTGCTTAATTTATTAGGCGATGTTAGTTAACTCACCATTAGTTTTTGTAAGTTCTGTGTATTCTACTACAACAAAATAGTTACCAGCACTTTCAGCACCCGTAATTGTTCTATTTAAGTAAATACCAACACCTGTTAAGGTGTCAACAGCACCTACCAAAGTACCTTGTTTACCTGCAGTCTTAAGGTTAATACCTGTAAGGATTTGTGCACCACCATCAGCTGTACCTAGCGTAGCTGCTGCACTAGTTGCAGCGTTAGACACAGTACGAACAAATACATAAGCATTTGTAATGATAGAGTTAGCAGGCAGAATACCTAACAAGTTATTACCAGTTACACCAGCAATATCACCTGTCATTAAGTTTTCTGCAGCTGCTACCTTAAGTTCTGCAACAAAGATACTAGGTTCACGCTTTTGGTTGAATTTCTTCGCCCGAGTCATGTTAGTATAAGCCATTATTGCACCTCAACGTCTACGGTCACAACACCGTAGTCAATGCCAGAGACAATCGCAGACTTATAGTTATCAGTTTCTGTAACTAGTTTAGTCTTACGAACTTCCATCCAAGTCTCTAATGCAGATTCAGACTTAATAGCAAAGTCTTCTGATGGTTGCCATTTGTAATCTGGTTGTTTACCCATACCAAATTGCAATGCACCTGCACCAAGAATCAAACCACGAGAATGAAGTGTAGTAGAAGCATAGTTGAAACCGGCTTGGCCTGTCCATAATGAAGTAGCAGGGTTAGCTGAATCGTACTGACGTAAACCTGCAATTTCAATATCAGACTTGTCCATACCCCAACCCATGGTAGTACCATCAGTAGCACCAAAGAATTGATCAGCTTGAACAATCATTAGAGAACCGATTTTACCAATAACACCACGTAAAATACGGTTATCAGCACCACGCACATCTGCACGAGAGATAACAGTTTGGAAACCGTTTGTGTCTTGACGTAACAAACCAGCCATAGCTGCATCAATTACGAACAACCAAACAGGTTCACCATTAGCCAACATATAAGGATCAGGAGGACGACGAACAACACCAGAAAAGAAACCATTACCTGTACGAAGTACAGTTTCGATTTGAGTTAACTGGTTAAATGTAAAAGTTGTACCTAGATCAATGTTATGTGACGTTGGTTGTGCAGTACCATCTGATTGCAAAAGCAAACCTTGTGCAGAGTCAAACATAGCTTGATCTTTAAAACGTACAAACAAGTCACCAAGTTTAGCACGTGAATCAGCATGTTCAGCAATGTCAAGACTACCTACGTTTTTGCCGTCAAATGAATCGCCATTGTCTGCTACTAATCGATAACGTTCAACAGTAAGTTTATCAGAGAATTTCTTCTTCTGCTCACCATTACCAAATGCAACGTTTTTGCCTTTAATAGCACGGTTTGAAAGGTTACCGTCGAAGTCAAACACAATTGTGTGTCCTTCGCCAGAATTTTCATTATTCGCCTGAAATACAACAGCATCTTTGGTAGTTCCAGTCATAGGTGACCAGAAAGATTTTGAAGCAGCTTGTATCAGGCCTTCTCGCATCCAACGCTTGCGCACCAGATCAGAAGTAAGGGAGACTACGTTAGTACCCATATTTAAGATTCCTGATTAGTTTAAGTTTCGGCCGGGAACTCCCAACCCTTTAGTACAACTTAAATGTGTTTACAGGGAACCGATCGGGCCTGGCACAAGTTTTTAAGAAACTAATAAGCTAGTGCGATTATTATTTCTATACAAATGATTATACAGCATAAAAATAATAATGTACACTCTTTATTAATACGTTTCTTTAGTGTAATCAGTAGCTGAAGACTTTTCTAAAGCTTCTTTAGGTATCTTGCCTGATCCATTCGCCTTACCTAAGTCAACTTCATCATCTGCTTCAGTACCAGGAGTAATAATTTTACCTTTCTTAAGGAATGTAGCACACTTATGAATAAACTCTTCAAACGTAATTTCACCTTTCTCTAATTGTTTAGTATATTTAGGTGGAATTTCATTTTCAATCACATCATCAGTTAACTTTAAGTCTGGATTTGCTGTATTATAGGCATCTAAAATTTCTATACGAGCTTCTAACTCAGCTTCTTTAGCTGTTTTAGCACTTACTTTAGCTCTTGTTTCAGCAACTTTATTCTTTTTAGTGCCTTCAAGCTCATTTAGACGCTTTCTCCACTTATCAATATCTACTGATTTAAGTTCTTCAAGCTCTGTTTTTTCCTCTACTGTTAAATCGAGGGAAATTTCTTTTTCTAAAGTAGACCAAGCTTCATTATTTTCAGCAGTTAGAGTTTTTAACTTTTGTTGTGCTTTAGTAAAAGCACTTTGAGTGTCACGACGACGCTTTTCAGTTACAACCGCAAATTTAGTTGCTTCATCTAAATTTAATTCATCAGGAATAATTAAGTTTCCACTGTCATCTGCTTTTAATTCGCTAATGATAGAAGTGACTTTTTGTTCAAAAGTCTGAGTTTCTTTATCTGTCATACAATAACCTTTAATATAATGAATGGATGGGATTAAAATAATACATCTTTTTATGTACAAAGTAAAATTTTTTTTATATAATATTATTAAGTTTAACGAGGAGCTAAACTATGTCAGACTTTAACCTTGCAATTGGTAAAACATTAGCTAAAGAAGGTGGGGCTAAGTACACAAATATATCTAGTGATAAAGGAGGAGAAACTAAATATGGTATCTCTAAGCTTTCTTATCCTGGTGTAGACATTGCTAACTTAACAGAAGAAACTGCAAAAGAAATTTACAAACGTGATTACTGGGATAGAATGTGTGCCACTAGCATAAATAGCCAACGTATTGCTGAACTTGTATTTGACACTGCTGTTAATATGGGTGTACGTACTACAACTAAAATGGTTCAACATGTCTTAAATAGTGAAATGACTCCAGTTGTTGAAGATGGTGTCATGGGTAGTAATACTATAAATGCTTTAAACTTTTGGAAAGAGTCAGAGTTTATAGTTGCTTTCACTATAGCTAAGGTTGCATATTATGCAAGTATATGCAACAAAGATAAATCACAAAGTAAATTCTTACTTGGTTGGATCAACCGCACTTTAGGAGCATAGCATGAGCTTTTTGACTACTTTATTTAATGGTGGAGACGTTGTAAAAGCTATAGGTGATACTGCTGATAAGCTTTTTACATCTGATGAAGAAAGACTAGAAAAGAAAAATGAGCTAATCAAAGCTAACCGTGAGTTTGATTACCAAGAGAATAAATTAATAGCTGAGCAAAACCAAGCTCAAGCTAAAGTTAACGAAGTTGAAGCAGCTTCTAATAACTGGTTTGTTGCTGGGTGGAGACCTTGCATTGGGTGGGTTGGTGCAACTGCACTAGCTTATCAGTTTATCCTATACCCACTTCTCTGCTGGTTACCTTTAGATAAAGCTCCACCTGCTCCATTAGATTACACAATGTTGTATACTCTTATTACTGGCATGTTAGGTATTGCTGGATTAAGATCATTTGATAAGTTAAAACAAACCGATACTAAGTAGGGTTATCATGGCTATTCATACCTTCTCAACTAAAGAGAAAAATAAAGAAGCAGTTGCTGCTATAGACAGGATCAAAGTTCACTGTGAACAAAACCATTTAAGTTTTAGTGGTATAGTTGTTCAACTGCTTGTTGAGTGGGAGAGAGCTAATGTCAAGAGACCACAATAAGTATCTTGTATTATCTAGACTTATTGCAGGTGAGACACCATCAGACATAGCTAAGGATAGTGAAGTATCTTACCCAACAATTCTAAGATATAACAGAGAGTTTAAAGATGCAAAGCAAAACGGTACATTAGAAAATTTACTTAATATGGAAGAAGCTGTACTAGAGGATATTCTAGCAACTGTACGAGAGAAGTCTCCTGAAGGTTTACAAGACAAAGTGGGAGAACTAGTAGAGAATGTAGAGATTAATATAACAGCATTAAAGGACTTATCTGAACAGCTTAAAGAAACTGCTGGTGTTATAAATCAAAGGCTAAAGTCAATGACCGTAGCAGCTTTAAGTGTTCATGAACTAGATGTTATAACTGAAAGTCTTTGTAAAATTCAAAACGCTTTCTTTAACAAAAATACTACTCAAGTAAATGTGCAGAATAACTATGACGCAAGTGGTAAAAATAGATACTCCAATTTCCTCGAAGATAAACCTTCGGATTGATGAACAATTATTTGATGAGCTATATCCACAGCTAGTAGGGTGGTACGATCATTTAAATAACCCACCTCCATCTAATATATCTGCTACCTTCTTTGAAGAATACTATCTTAAGTCTAAACTATGGCGGTTGAATAACTTATACAAAGTTATTGACAAGTATGGTAATCCTGTAGACTTTAAGATGAACTATGCTCAGCATGTAGTTTATTCTGCAACTAAGAAACACCCACGCATAATTATCCTTAAATCTAGACAGCAGGGTATATCAACTTTCTTTTTAGTATCTTTCTTTGACGATGCTATATTCTCACCTCATCTAAATGTAGGTTTGATGGCTCAAGGCACCGATGAAGCAACCACATTGCTTGAACGGTCAAAATTTTTGTGGGAGCAATTTCCTGAAGTAATTAAAGAGACACTTAATATTAGACTTAGAAAAGATAATACTAAAGAAGTAGCATTTTCTAATGGTTCTACTTTGTTTATTCGTGTGTCATTCCGTTCTACCACTCTTCAGCGTTTACATATTAGTGAGTTTGGTAAGATAGCTAATAATAACCCACAGCGAGCTAAGGAGACTAAGTCTGGTACTTTACAAGCACTAGCTCGTGGTAATACTGGTGTTATTGAAAGCACGGCTGAAGGCAGAAATCTATTTAAAGAAATGTGGGATGCTTCAGTTCAGAATGTTAATACTGGTGAAGGTTTGTTATCTGAGAAGGACTTCTACCCAGTGTTTTTACCGTGGTATAAGGATCCAGACTGTGTTGATAAAGTAGAACAACTTGTTGATGCAGAAGCAGATAAGTATTTTAAAGAACTTTTAGCTAAAGGTATAGAGTTAACTAAGGAGCAACAGAACTTCTGGATTGTGCAACGCCGTGAATTGGGTGGTGATATATTTCAAGAGTATCCTGCCACTCCTGAAGAAGCTTTTGCTGCAACAAGAGATGGCTCTTACTACTCCAGATTATACAATGAAGTAATTGTTCGTAATGGTAGACTTATACCTAATTTGTACGATGAGAATTTAAAGTTGGAAGTATACTGTGATATAGGTATGGATGACTATTTTGTACTTGGATTTATTCAATACTATAATAAAGAGTATAGGCTTGTACATGAGTACTGGAATAATGGTTTTGATTTAGAGCACTATCTTGCTTATGCGATAGATACAGGTTGGGAAATAACTAACTTTGTATTCCCACATGACATAATGGTTAGAGAGCTAGGTGTGCGTGGTAATGCAGCAGGTAGAGCACGTAAAAGACTTGATGTAGTAAAAGAAATATTGAAGGAAAGAAACTGTAAAGCAGGTATAAGAGTTTTAGCTAAGTCTGGATTAGCAGAGGGTATAGAGCTTGTTAAGCAAATGCTTAAACATTTATTTATTGATCCTACTTGTACTTATAACATATCGTGTTTACTAAATTATAGTAAAGAGTGGGATGATAAGCTGGGGGTGTGGAAGACTACTCCTAGACATGACGAATACTCACATGGTGCAGATATGTTGCGGCTTGCTGCTGTAGGAGTACAAGATTCTTTGGGGGTACTATCTTCTGATGAAGAATTACGCAAAGCTAACCGTAGCAGAAATAGTGGAGGTTATGATGTCTAAAATAACACTGGTTGATTACACTAATACAGAAGCTATAATTAATGCGGAGAGATTACTTAAAGATGTTAAGTCTGGTCATGTTAAAGCATTTACAGTTGTTGTAGAGTTAAGTGATGGGTGTTATTCTTTAGTTACAAATAGTGATTTGACTAACACGGCAATTGCTGGAATGATGTATGACTGTGCACATCAGTTACTTTCAAATAATCATAAAGAGTGGTAGTATTAATAAATTTATTAATACTGCTTGGAATTATAATAAATTTATTAATACTACTTGGAATTATAATTTTAAACTGAAAGTCGTAAGAAGTTTAAAGCCCTGAGGACTGTCCTAGCCCTACAGGAAAAGCCAAAAATCCTGCCATGCAATTAGGTTGACTGCATTATCGATAATGATTATCACTTACATATGATAATAATCAATTATGCCAAATGCCTTATTGTTATATGCATATTCCAAACAGATATTGTACATTAAACTAAAAGTATGCTAAAGAAGTAATAGGCCTTATTGTTATAAGCATATAGCAATAAAGTATTGTACAAAGCTTAAGATTTGTGATATTCGCATGCACACATGTATAAGAAAGGAGCAAGATCAATTTGTTATATGCTTATAGCTAAATAGTCTTTTACAAAATGAAAAACAAGTATATAATAAATTCATACAAGCAAACACTTGTAGCTACTTCCTAACCTAACTGAGATAAATATCATGACAATCAAAAAAGCTTTCAATCCAATCTTTGATCTTTTAACTGCTAATCCTGATGCTTTAGTTAAAGATCTTCTACCCCAATTAACTGCTCTTATGAGTTCTTCTAATACAGTAGGTCAAACAAGCTATAAAGATGAGCAAGGCAATGTAATAGCGATCTATTGTTATTACCATAAGAAGTGGGAGCTCATTGCAAACCATGAATATGGTGTTAAAGTAGGTTCCTCAACAGGACTAAATACAATGTGTAAGTTGGGGGTGTCAGAGTGGACTAAACAACAACGTAAAGCTAAGCAAGCAGGAGAACTATTACTTAAAGGTTTAACTGATGGTACTGTTCAAGTAAGTGACTTAGTACTTAGACAAGAAGAGATTGAAAATCAAAGAACTTCTATAATTTATGCTGAATCTTACTCAAACTTCTTTGAAACTTTGGATGAGCTAAAGATGTCACTAGATTCTACTAAAAGTGTCAAGAAAGCTAAGGGTGTCAAAGCTAAAGATAAGGTTGAAATTTGATCTGTTTACTGAGCAATAAGTATCAAATGTTTAATTTAATGTCAAAATCTTAAAAATCCAATAATTATGTATTTCAAAAAGGCCTAAAAAGGCTATATATATATAAATAACCAAGGGAAAAAATCGGATTTTTGAGATTTTGTCGTTAATTTCAACATTTGATACTTTCCTACACAAAATACTGTGTACTTATATGGATTTTTAAGACATTATGTTTACTAAACCAAGACACACCAAATTGCCATAATTGCTATACATATACTAAGGAGTAAACAAGCAATGCTAACAGATGAAGAACTAAATGACTTAAGCTCCACTATACTGCATAGTTGTTCTGTGCAAGTAGACAACTTAGTTCAAAGTATAACTGAAGAACTAATTATAGCTAGAATTCCTGACATAAATACAGATAGCGATGAATTCTATGATTTAGTAGATAAACTCAAACCTTATTTAGCTAATAGTATTATAGAGGAATAAATATGAAAGAACAGCTTAAGATATACATGCCACACCATAAAGGAGGTTACCAAGATGTAGCAAAGGTAACCTTAATTGGTTTTAAATTAGTTTCAAATGCTGAATACAGAGCTATGACTAATAGAATACACAGACTAGAAGCTGAAGTACAAACTTTAAAATCACTATTGAGGAATACCAAATGAATAGTTTATTATCTCATCTATACACACTAAAACTTAACAATGACAAACTAGATAAAGTTAGCTATGCTTGCTATGACAATGAGTGCCACATATTAGCTAAAGACCTCACAGTCTTAACTATTGCAGTACCTGAGCAAGAAATCCAATTAGCTATTAGCTATGCAAAGTCAGTAGTCTTCGCTTCTGCTTTGATCCCTATAGTTAGTTGTACGGACAAGTTAGTTATATTTGAACATAATGGTAAATATAAAGTCTTTGCTTATGACCGTTTAGTTTATGGATATACTTATACTGAGTTAGAAGCATTCAAATTAGCTTTTCTTTCTTATAGACAAATGGAATAAGTCTTATAACAAAATATTATTATGCAAGTTTCTAACTTCTTTATATAATGATATTGTCAATTGATGACATCTATTTAATTTAACTAATCCTAGGAAAGTATTATGAAAATCAAGAAAGTGTATATTGCAATTTTAGCTATGCTTGAACAAGCTGTTGCAGACAATGCAAAGGTTCGTGTTGCTGATGTGTTGGATCAAGTACGTGAGTTAGCTAAAGCTCGTGTAGGTGAAGGTGGTGGCGGACGTGCAACAACTTTCCATAAAAATGCTGAAGGTGTTGTTGTAGCTATTCGGGACTTCTACTTTGGCAAATGGTTTGACCCTCGTGTTGTAGAGACTGGAGTTAAAGCTAATACTCCGAGTGGTTATAACTCTATGTGCAAAGTTGGTCTTAACCAATGGACTAAGCAACAACGTGTAGCTAAGTTAGCTCGTGAAGAATTGCTTAAGCAAGTAGCAAGTGGTGATGTGGCACCTGACGCGATCGGAGCTCAGTTAGAAGTAATTGAAGAAGCTCGCAATGCAGTGATTGAGACAGATTTACCAATGTATGACTCATTGGATGACTTGTTAGCTACACAAGCATAACATTAAGGCGGAGCTTGTCTCCGCTTTTTATTAACCTATAGTTAACGTTAGGAGTATACTATGACAAAGTTAGAAGAACTATTAACTTGGTGTAAAGACAAGACACTACCAAAGCCAGACCTCTGTGGTGCAGACCTCCGTTATGCAGACCTCAGTGGTGCAGACCTCCGTTATGCAGACCTCAGTGGTACAAACCTCCGTTATGCAGACCTCAGTGGTGCAGACCTCAGTGGTACAAACCTCCGTTATGCAGACCTCTGTGGTGCAGACCTCTGTGGTGCAGACCTCCGTTATGCAGACCTCTGTGGTGCAGACCTCTGTGGTGCAGACCTCAGTGGTGCAGACCTCAGTGGTACAAACCTCAGTGGTGCAGACCTAAGTGGTACAAACCTCAGTGGTGCAGACCTCAGTGGTACAAACCTTAATTCAACTATTGGTAATTGTGTTAGAATATTTAGCTTACAACTTCCCGCATATAAAGTTACTATATTAGATAAAGAAGTTATGCAAATTGGCTGTAAAAGATTCACAATTCAAGAATGGGCTAACTTTGATGACAATGCAATAGCTAAATTTGCATTAAATGCACTAACATTTTGGAAAACTAATAAAGAACTTATATTTAAATATATCGAGGTACTAAATGGCCAAGCTAATTGATTACAGCATGTTAGTTATAGCATTGCTAGCTATGCTAGCAATAGGAGTAGCATTTTTATGAATAGTATTATACAAACAAATATACTTAAAACATATGTGCCAGATTGGACTATTGAACATGCATTACGAGAATTATTGCAGAATGCAATAGATCAAGGTGAGTACTTAATAAGTTACGATACTGGCATATTATTAATAAAAACTTTTTCACTACTTAAAGTTGAAGATTTATTCTTAGGCAACAGTTCTAAGCGAGAAGATAACTCTAAGATAGGGCAACACGGCGAAGGGCTAAAGTTAGCTTTATTAGTATTAGCTAGAGAGAATAGACATCCATTTATAGGTGCAAATGAATTTGTAATGACACCTAGTTTTGAAGGGCAATTAGAAGTACTACAATTTAATATAACTCATATTCTATACTCAGACCCTATTGAAACTTGCATAACAATGCAAATACTTCAAGAAGAATATGAGTTATTCTGCAATATAAATTTGCCTAAAGATTCTAATACAGGTCCTATACTTGGTAGCAACAACAATAGTAAGTTATACATAGGTGGGTTGTTTGTTGGTGAAACAACTTATTTCTATGGCTATAATTTCGCACCTGGACAGTTAAAGCTAGAAAGGGATCGTCGTGTTGCAGATATGAATGACCTGGAAGAAGCTATAGCTAATGAATGGCTTCAACATGAAGACAAATTAGAATTGATTGTAGCAGGAATTAAGGAGGGTTTATCTGACTTTAACGGATTAAGATATGTAGAGATTCCTTATTGGCTACAAGAAGCAGTAGATAAAGAAACTCCGCCTAATGCTAGAAGCATGATGCAACAGTGGTCTAAAGTTGGCGGGACTACTATCAGTGACGTACACTACTCTATATACAGTAGAAGCACTATGTACAAGAAACCAGTATATCCATTGAGTCCAGCTAAGTTAGTTGAGAACTGGGCTTATGACAATCGTCGGTTTATCAGCCATAAGGGTAAACACAAAGTAGCAGAACTAATACAGGAAGCAAAGAAATGGCAACTCGCATAATCGAAGGTTTTATTTGGTTAGCTTTAGCTATATGTTGTTTAGTAGCTCTAAAAGCTGTTCACATCATGATGGTATTCACCTCAGTAGTTTTAATAATAGCAATAATTGTTTGCATGTTGTTTGCTATTGAGAGCTTTATTGCAGCTTGGCAGGAGAGATGAGATGGTTATGACTAAAGAAACAACCTATGCTTTAAATGACAAAATTATACATTCTACTAATAAAGGTAAATTTAAACTAGAAGAACGTTATATAGTTATAAAGAGAAAACGTTTAACAGAAGATCAAATTGTACTATTGCTTGCTATCGCAGAAGCTACAAGAGAACATGTACAAGACTGTGTAGTAATTGAAGAAAGTTGGCCGGAATATGACATTGTTTTAGATATGCTAAAAGCACGAATAGAAGGAAAACAAGTTCTGCTTATTCCAAAAGAATTTAAAAGCCTATACTATCATGCAAAAGGTTTATCTAATGGTGTTGATTGGAATAATGGAACAGCTGCAAGCTATCATAGAGCAAATTTAGTTAATGCCATTGAAGCTTGCACCAAATTATTGGACTCATTAAATGAATAAAGCTATTATTAGAAAGTTAGCTAACTACTATTCTTGTGAAGATATTGCTATCCAATTGGACAGTACTATACAAGAGATTAGAGTACAGCTTAAAGAGCAACTTCCAATGACAGAAGAAGCTTGGCAAGAAGTTGATGCTTTATTCCCAGATAGTTCTGATGTTGAATTAGCTTTACTTTATAACACATCTTTATACAATATAAGGAATAGAAAAGCAATTGCAAAGCAATTAAGTAAGCTAGAGTTAAAAAGTTTAGGTGATACTCATGAAGACATAGCTAAAGTGCTAGGTAAAAGTCGCTCATGGGTTACTTCTAAGCTTAAAGAAAATAAAAAGAACTCTACGCCCAATAAAATAAAAGATTGGGATGCTGTGGTAGAGTTTAGAAAGTCTAATAGTTTACAGTCAACAGCTAAAAAGTTTGGTGTTAGCTCTGCAGCTATATGCCAGTATTTTAAACGTAATAAAGTAGAGGTTTAATATGATACAACTTCTAGGATTACTTGCTATAATAATATTAGTTGTACTATACTGGCATATACTAGTATTCTTAGTATGTGTAGTACTCCCACTTGCAGGTTTACTTTGGTTCATACTTGTAATTATAGGAGCTTTTACAAAATGATTATTTTCTTTGGTTTAGTTGCTAGCTTAGTAGTTTGCAGTGGCATATTATTTATGCTATGGATATATGTTGTTGCTACTGCATTTGTCTGGTGTTTAAGCAACGCAAATAAGTTAGGCTTAACTGTAAAAAACTTACCTTACTCTATAATTAGCTTCGAGCTAGTTAAAGATGGTAAAGTACTTACAGACTTTGAAATAGTAATGCTTATGTTGAGTAATAGACATGACTAGGAATATATTGTTAGGTCTTATACTAGTAGCAGTTATACCTATGTGGCTAACATTAATGCTTATAATATTTGGTATATTCTTAATACTATTAGTTGACTGTATAATTGATATTAGTATACTAAATGCACAAATAGGTGCAGAAAAGCTTGGTTTAATAATAATTGAAACGGAAGAAGGTTTAAAAGTGTATAAAGGTTCTAAACAACTATCTAAACTTGACTTAGTGAGGTTAAAATGGCAACACTTATAATCATATTAATACTGATTAGCTTATACATAATGATAGAAGACTGCTGTCGTCATTACATAGTTAACAACAAAGTACAAATAAACAATGTATTAATGTTTAGAGCTTTATCAATGTATGTGTTTTATGATACTTGTGGTAATACTAACCCATCTAACTTTAAGATTTATATAAAAGATTTAGCTAAAAATGAGCAGCACTTGCTAGAAGACTATCACTTAATCTCATTAGCTTATCACTGTTGGAGGTATGTGTTATGATTAGACAAGATATAGTTAACAGTTTAAAAACAACAGGTAAAGCTAAGATACCTAGAGATGAAGTAGCTAAACTAGGTTTTGAAGATCCTGATGAACTTAAAGAATTCTGTTCTTCTATAGCTAATGTCTACACTAGATACTATGCTCCGTCTAAATGTTGGTTAGTTGAACTCTTACCAGATGCAAAAGAGCAAACAAAGAAGAAATTACAAACATGTTTATATAATACTCCTTACTGTACAAGGCTTAAAATGATAGAACTTAAAGAGTTATGGTTTAGCCTAAAACTAAATGGTAGCTTAGAAGCTTGGAGTACAAAAGATGGTTTTATTTATTTTAAAATCGTGATATAATATTGCCTTGTTAAATAAGAAGGATAAAACAATGAAGCCAAGACGTAAGCTTCTTACATTGCAAGGCTATAAATTGCTAAAAGCAGAGATTGATAGAGGAGTTCCGTTCAAAAGAGCTCTAGCAAATCTTAAGCTAAATGTAAGTGTTCCAACAGCTAAACAGCTTTACCAATACGCAAGCGTAGATTCTCCGAACTTAAACCCAAAATGGCTAGATCAAGCTGGACCACTACTGCAAGAGTGTCCTAGTACTTGGCGATTCAAAGGCTTTTTTCCGTTGAAAGGAGAGTGGATTTGTTCACTACAATAAAAGAATATATTGACCTGGGTTGGTACACTGTACCGCTAGGTGGGCAATTAAAAAGATTGCCAGATGGTAGTAAGACAGAACCGCAGTTTGAGAAGAATTGGAAACTAAAGTACTCTCAAGAGTTCAATAAAAAGGAGACTCCATTAGGTGGGGTTATTACGGGAAAAATCTCTAATATAGTGGCGGTGGACTGTGATAACGATATTACTTGGGATATGTTTAGTGCTCTTGCTGGGAGTGAGGCTGTCGTATTTAGGAGCAAAGGCAAAGGCTCCAAGGTCTGTGGTACCTTTATTTTTAGGTTTAGCGATGATATATGTAGCAGTTTTAATGTCGCTGATGGCACTATGGCACTGGACTTCTATAATGAAAATGGCTTTGTTTATTTACCCACTGTAGCTAATGAGACGAAACACTTATTAGAAGCAATACCAGTTGTAACTGAAATGCCTAAAACTATTAAGGTTTTACTTCAAAATCTTAAGCAATCAGTTGAAGCTAGTAAAAGCACTATTGGTATTGAACACAGAATAGTAAGCACAGCAATGTGTTTGCAGCCCTTAGTTCAGCAGTTTACAGATTTAAGAAAGTTCTTACCAGGTTTATTTAAGATCATTACACCTAAGGACTTTAGATCAGAGGCACAATATGTTAAGCAAGGCTATTTACATCCTAACAATGTGCCTGAAGGTAGAGGTAGTGAATATCTAACTAAAGTATCTGCAATACTTGGTGCTGATATTAGTATAGATGCAGAACTTTATACATCAGCAATGCACGACATAAATAACTTGTGGGATTCACCTATGGACCCTGCAAGATTAGATAAGACTATTCTTGATCCTATGGTGTTAGGTAAGTCTTCTATAGATGGAAGAACAATATGGCAGTATGATGAAAACTGGATGCAACGTAGACTAGTATTAAGGACTAAGCGGCAATCTTCTATTGAGGTAGGTTTTGATGACCGTAGAGATAGCTATTATGTTGTTGATATAGCTAACCAGTATGTTAAAAGTTTCTACCGTGATAATGACTTACAAGCATATCTAGAAGCTTCTGCATTTGCTACACCTAAGAAAGCAGATTTAAAGAAAGTTATTCCTTTGCTAAACGTTACGAGTAAACCTGGGTTAGCTTTTGGCTTTCATGAAGGGTATGAAGACGTTAGAGAACTGAATACGTTTATAAGAACACCTGAGTTAGCTATTATTAATGACCCAGACTCTTATAAGCAGTTTTATAAAACACCCGGGACTATACTTAAGTTTTTAGAAACACTAATACCTGAAGCACCAATGAGAAAGTATTTGCTAAAGTTTCTTAAACGCAAATTTAAAACTTTTGACTATAGCCCAGTAATTCTGTACTTCTTAGGTGTACATGGTTCTGGTAAAGATACTTTTGTTGAAATTATACAGCAGATAATGGGTAGTATAACTAAGCCAACAACTAGAGAATTTCTAGAAATGTACAATGCTTGGTTGATGGATAGCTACTTTGTACAATTAGATGAGTACGGTAACCAGTTAACTAATATTAGAGATAAAGAAGAAGTCTTAGGTAAGTTAAAGACTTATACAGGCTCTCCTACTGTACAGATTAGACAAATGCGTACAGACTCTTTTACTTATAAGCATAGTGCTACTTTTATAATGACGGCAAACAAACAACCTCTTATGCTAGAGGATGGAGATAGACGCATTATATTCTTTAGCACCCCCAATGTGTTAAAAGAAGCTGACTGGGTTCAGGATGTAGTAGAAACTAGAGAGCAGATATTTAGAGAGATTAAAGACTTCTGTTATTATTTGGCTGTTGAAGTGCAAGACATAGCTAATGCAGATTATGTGTCACCCCCAGAGTCTAAAGAAAAGAACAAGTTAATAGCAGATAGTATGCATCCTGCAGCTAAGTTAGCTTATGTGCTTAAGCATAAGATGCTAGAGTATTTAAAAGAGTTAGCTATAGATCATAACTCAACTAAGTTAGCGGAAGCAATAGATAGAGGTAGAGTGTATACTACTGACTTAGAAGATATTTATGGTATAATGACAGACTTCAATGGTGATATGCGCTCATTAAATAAAGTTATTAAAGCAGCAGGAATAAATGTTAGACCGACTACTATAAATGGTTCTAAAGCTTATTATTACGATTTATGGTTTGACAATCCTTTTGAGGAGCATAATGATGA
>Ga0213919_1000127_pt1 | contig 40342 bp, 48 predicted proteins | sample McNCre317MG_FD_161056 | JGI IMG/M metagenome (GOLD analysis project Ga0213919, IMG submission 161056) | Freshwater microbial communities from McNutts Creek, Athens, Georgia, United States - 3-17 MG | ecosystem: Environmental > Aquatic > Freshwater > Creek | place: USA: Georgia | collected...
TGACCCGACGTACAGCTACCCTGCATTCACTTTTACTAATGTATCTCCGGGTACGGTGATCCGTAACCTCAATGCGTCCGCTATCATCATCAACCCGAGATACACAGGGGCACCACCATACTACCAAGCGGCTAACACCATCTCGGTCTATAACTGCAACGGTAATATCCTCACTAGCGACACCACGCCTCTAGGTGCTGTACGGGCGTACGACGGTAGCGCGTCCCCTAATTACCCTTACGCCGCACTGCCGAGCAAGTACCGTCAGTGTAGTGGCGTATGGCCGGGAGTGGCGCTTTACAACTACCTGATCGCTGGGTTTAGCGCTGCTAGTAATAACCCCGGCTATGCGTTTAGCCATAGAGAGGCTATCGGTGTTGACCTTACTACGCCTAGTCCCGTACGACCCAGCGGGTCCTCTACTACGGAAATGCCGACAGGGCAGACCTACTATGCTAAGGATTCTGTCGTCCTAGACGCAGATTATCTATTCAACAACCTAAGCTCGTACAGTTCTGGTAACGGCAGAGGCATGCTATGGCGTAAAGCCGATGGCACATTCCTGTATAAAGCGGGAGGTACTATCGCGGCTGTAGCCCCACCCGCCAATATCTACGGCAAATACCCGATGCGCCTGATCGGTACGCTACAAATCGCGTCCCTTGACGTTGTAGCTGGGACGGTAGTCACGTTCTCCGTACGGTTTAAGTCAACAACGGCCTCTGGGTATTTCATCCTTTCGGTGCCACCGTGCCTAGCCTTCACCACTGACCTACTAGGGCATGTATCTCGGAAGAACATCCTGACTAATGAGGCGGACATTCTCCACTCTTTCAGCATAGCACCGACGCGGGATGGCACAGTCAGCGTGGTTATATCCTCGACAGTCACTATCACGCTTAAAGATTTCACAGTGACAGTTCAGTAATGTAGAATTGAAATCGATTTCAAAAGGAGGACCGTATGTCTAGCTTTACACCAGACGGGCAGATGCAGTCTACGTGGCATATCCGCGTCGGCTCCACTTTCCGCAAATCGTATGTATGGAGTACCGGGACTCCAGCAGTACCTGTTGACCTTACCGGCTGGACAGCCAAGGCGCATATCCGCCTGAAGGAAAGTGATGCCGCCCCGGTGCTTGAGCTAAGCACGGACGACGGCAGTATCACGCTCGGCGCTGACGGTAGCATTGACTTCGATATCGATTTCGGCGCGGCGGGTACACAGCTTTTGGCGGGGCAGAAGAAAGCAGTATTCGATTGCGAACTGACTAACCCGGACAATACCTTCCGTCGCAACTTGATCGGCGGGCCGGTCGTTATCTATGGTGAGCGGACCAAGCCATGAGCGAAGTCGATAGCGTAATCGCCGTCGAGACCGTCACTGATATTCAGACAGAGACGGTCGCTGAGACCATAGCTACGCTTGACATCTTATCGGTATCCGAAGTTGAGGTAATTGCCGAGACGATGCCGCTGGCTGAGGTACTTGAGGTCTACGGCACTGAGTTGATTACCGAGACCGTAGAGATCGTAGAGGTACTCACTGAGGGAACGCAAGGCCCTCCCGGTCCTCCCGGGCCGGCAGGCACAACGGAGGAAGATATGACGTACGCTCGACGCTTGGACATGGTTTCTGAAAGTCTAATGTACCGGGGCGAAGCGGCGGCAGGCTCCAGCGAAACTGACCCAGTGTGGCGTATTCGGCGCATTACCGTTACGCTATCGGGGGCGCTGGTAGACGTAAGCGAGCAGTGGGCTAACGGGGATGGTTTGTTCAATAATGTCTGGGCGGATAGAGCCAGTCTCTCGTACTCCTAGCATACCCGTGTAGCTGCTGGTATCATGGCGCAGGCAAGTAATTACTTAGAGGATGCCTTGGTGCAATCGGGCGGCGTCCTAATGGTCTAACATTCCTATAGGAGGCTGTAATGGCTCTTGATTCAACCAAATGGCAGGTACGCTCTGACAAGAGCATCCGCTACATCGGCGGGGCGCATGGCACCGCTGCGGCAAACTACGTCACAGTCCTTGAACTTCACCGCTGGTTGCAAGACCTTGCGGACGATGCCTCCATGGCAAACGATGACTTCTTGGACATCACCAACCTCAACCCATCTGACAAGAAGTTCGATACCATCATTACGCTGGTGAACGGCTACACGCTGGATGATGCCTACACCACCCCGGCTTCTGAGTTCATCTTTGGCGGCTCCATCATCCAAGGCTCGGGCGGCACCGAAGTTATCTATGACGGCATCTCGGTAGTTGCTAACCGTGGCGTTGTCGTTAACGTCATTCAGAACAATGCCGTTCTGGCAAACAAGTTCTGGAACAGCACGCCTAACGGCGAGTCGTTTGTCGGCATCAACCCAGACCCGTCGAACGGTGTGGCAATGCGCTTTATGGTCAAGGTCAAGACCGCAGGCGCGATGATCGACAACGGCGCATTGCTCTTCACTACTCGTGAATGGGGCAAGTCGTTCAGTGAGTTCCGTATCCCGTCTACTGGCCGGGGTGTCAACGTTGTCCCTCTGACCTATACGGATGACTTGAACAACACCACCTCGATTGGTTCTCTGACGGCGGCTCCTTTCTCCGCAGTGAATAACCTCACCGCAGGCTGGAACGCTATTGACGTAAACCAAGATTCTGTCAATGAGTACTACTACTCGAAATGGGATCGCTCGACTTGTACGATCAACCAGTTCTATGAACGGATGAAGTACATTACCCGCAACGGTGAGTCGACCGCCATCTACGGCATCCCGGGCGAGCGCTTCCGTGGCATCACGCACTCCATCGCAGTCGGTACGATCACGGGCGGTACATTCGTTCAGGGTGGCGCTACTCCGCTCTCTTGGGGTTCTGGCGCTACGGCAGGTACCGCGCAGATTCTGGCTAACGATACGACCAATAAGGTTCTGTATGTCCAGTTGCTGACCGGTGTCGTCCCCGGCAACACCATGACGGTAACCCAAGGCGCGGTATCTGCTCCGACGATTGCATCCAACGCAGTCGTTGAAAAAGCAGTCTCTACCCCGTTTTGCGGTGCATCTACCGGCTCTTCGCTTGTTGGCGCGTATGGCTTCTCGCTTGAGTATGCTGACCTTGCGGTTAACGATAAGCTGACCGCCCTTGATGGCGTCACCCGCCAGCCGCCTAACAACGTCACCTTTACCGTCAATGGTATCCAGTCTGGCTGGCGTATCCTTGTTGGCCCGGAAGACGGCGCGGGTGGCCTCAAGACCGACCAGCTTACGCTCTCCGCCTTGCTCAACGGCGCAGCAGTTACCAGCTTGACGGTTAATGAAGCTATCCCGGCCAATACCCCGATCTCTGGTACCTTGCGTGTTCAGCGAGCGGATGGGTCGTTTACCCGAATCCCGTACAGTGCAGTTAATACGGGCACCAAAACGTTCACGATCACCTCGACCAACTTCAGCACCAACAACGCGCTTCTTAACGCACACGTGTTTATCAGCTACATCGATATCGCCGCCTCGGGTACTTCGGTTAGCTTCAACACCGTGCAGTCGTCTAACCAGACGCTCTACGTTGAGGCCCGCTTCGGCGGTACGGGTCCGCTCTACACCGACTCTATCAAGCCGGCTAAGACGACCGGTTCGCTGGGTTCCACGGGTGGTTCCGCTACAGTCTCCGCAGTTTCTGACGCTTAACCCTTTAGCCCCGGGCAACCGGGGCATCATTTTCTGTTCAAGGAGAAATCATGGGTATCTATACTGAGCGCGGCTACACATTGCAGGATGCAAAAAACGCTTGCGCTTCTGAAATCGAATCGTGGTACGGCGGCAAGGTGCTTGATGTATTCAAGTCTTCTGCGTTGGGTTCGTCTTATACGTACTACTGCGCGGAGGCGGATCAACTCCGTATGATCAACGGTAAGGTATCTAATACCTCCGTTCAGCTTATCTGCGGGCCTACCCCAGCCAACCCCAATATTGATCCAGTCTACGACTGGAAACTGCACACCTCGACTGAGGCAGGCAAAGTCCACACGGATTACGTTCAGTTCTCCAAGGATGTAGCCGTTCAGTATCAGACGTTTAAGCAGCAACTCGCGGCGGCAACTAGCGTCGAAGCTGTTGAAACGATCTTCTACTCGTTGGTGTAATAAATGACCGTCAGCGTCACTACCGATCTAGCCACTGTATCGTTAGCGGAATCCACTGCCGATGGCGGCACATGGAACCGCATATCCGGTACGTCTTCAGGCAATCCGGCAGCGGACGCTGACGCCTTTGTTCAGGGCACTAACTGCGTAGCGGCCAAGATGGGTGCTACTACGGCAGCGGACGTAGGGGTGCACTTCAACCACACCACTACTTTCGACCTTACCAACAAAGTACTGTTTTACTGGCGTCAGATCGTTACGCCGGGGAACATGCAACCAAAAGCTAGTGGTGGTATCGCCATTGGTTTGACCAATACCTCTACGACGGGTACAACATGGTCAACGACTAACCTCAAGCGCTGGTACATCGATGGCTCTGATACGATGCCGATCTCCCCGGGGTGGGTACCGTACTGCCTAGACCCGCTACAGGCTTCCGACGTTACGACAGGTACACTTACTCTATCTACGCTCAAGAATATCGGCTTCCTCTGCAATCAGGTAACCTCCGTTACGACTACGGTATCCAACCAGTTTGTAGACGCAGTACGCATGGGTACGGGTCTAACCGTTACCTGTAGCTCCGGGGCGGATGTTGTCACCTTCTCCTCGATCTATACCGTAGACAATACTGTTGCAAACCGCTGGGGTCTCTTGACGCAGCGCGACGGTATCTACTACGGTATTGGTGTTTTCAATATTGGCTCCGCCTCGCAGGCAAACGTCTGCAACTTTACAGATTCTGGTCAGGTTCTTGTTTGGCGCAAGAATATCGTCGCAAACACTTACTACAAATTCAACCTGATCAGCGCCTCGGCGACCAACAAGACAACGATGTCCCTTACTAGCTGCGTTATTCGCGGCCAGTCGGGGCAGAAGTGGAGTATTGCTTGCGACACCAATAGCGCTTTCACTTCGTATACCTGCTCCATTGCAGACATCAACACTGCAGTACTCTCGGCTGGTAGTATTCTCAGCGGGACCTCGTTCAACGCCTGCGGCCTAGTTACTTCCAACGGGGCGCAGATTACGGGTTCGACCTTTACCGCGCCGACCTCCTCTTCGCAAATCCTCTGCACGGCAGCGTCTCAGGTGAACAACATCACCAATACGACGTTTAACCGCAGCGGCACCACCAGCCATGCCATCGAAATTACAGGTACGGCAGGCAACTTTACTCTGAGCGGCGTCACCTTCAATGGATACGCGGCTAGCAACGGCTCGACCGGTACGGAAGCGGTATTCGTCAACATCGCTACAGGCAACGTACAGATCACGGCCCTCGGCGGGTCCAACCCATCCATCCGTACAGCAGGCGCTACCGTGACGTTTGCGGCAACCCCTGTATCCCTCTCCATTACCGTCAAGGAGGCCGCCACTGGCGCAGTCGTTCAGAATGCTCGCGTACTGGTCGAAAAGGTCTCGGATGGTACCGACCTCCTAGCAGGGCTAACAAACGCGTCAGGCGTTGTTTCTGGATCATTCTCGTACACTTCCGATACACCCATACAGGGCGTAGTGCGGAGGGCCACCGCAGCCTACGGTACTTTGTATAAGCCGTCCACGATCTCCGGGACCATCACGAGTGCCGGGTTCTCGGCTACCATCCTTCTAACCTCGGACGAATAGCATGGCTATCAGTATCGACTGGTCTACCAAGATAGTCTACGTACCGCAGGCTGACCTTGTTCACCTCGGCGGGGTCGTATACCAGCTAAATGTGGAATGGTTCCGCAATGCCCTCAAGGATATCGAGGACTCTGAGGAAGGCGTAGTGCAACCGGTCACGCATCGGCGCAACGCACCAGTACAGCTATCCGGTGTGGTATATGCACAAACCTTTGAGCTAATCAACGGCTACACCGTCTCTTTTGAGAATACCGGCGTACCGTACACAGTGAACGTCACAGGCGGCAACCACAATCTCGGTGACGTTACCAACTTCGACGGTGGTATGTCGATGATCATCGGTAACTCTGGTGGTCTGGTTGTCGTCGATGGGGCGGGCGGCGGTACTTCCTATACCCCGCAGCAAGTAGCAGACGCAGTAGCTGCACACGATAAGACACTTACGGTGCCGAAATTCTTGGCCCTTAAGAATTGAAATCGATTTCACGTACCGCTCCCGGGAGACTAAGCAGCATTTGGTATAATGGGTGCACGGTACTACCCAACAATTGAAAGGTGTCTCATGGAACAACATCATTACACGGGTCCCGAACGTAGACAGCGTAAGAACTACAGAGAGAGAATGGTGGTGGCCCTAAGTCAAGCATTGTTTGATAGCGATCTTGTCAGTTCACGGATTACCCTAGCAATTGCAGAACTAGCGTGGGCGATCATGCTTTTTTGGCCGGGAGAAACCTTCAACCGACCAACCTACACGATGATGTCTCATGTGGCACCAGAGCTTGCGTGGTCATTCATCTTTTTGATAACTGCTTTCTTTCAGTTCACTATCGTAGCGCTCGATGACTACCATAGTGTTTTCTCAAGATACTTTGCCGCGTATAATGCCGGCATGTGGCTATTCGTAGTCGGGTCGATGCTTGTGTCCGTTTATCCCCCTCCAGCGGCGGTGGGTGGGGAGATAGCGTTAATGTTTACAGCAGTATGGATATGGCTCAGGCCATTCGTTATTGCGGAAGGGTTACGTCGTGTCTACTGAACAAGAAAATCAAATACTCACGCTCCTCACCTCCATCAACCTTAAAGTTGACAGGGTTGAATCGGCTCTCGCGGCGGTGACAGACGCGTTTCCCAAGAACACAGTCAACAAGCCAGACTTTGACGGCCATCGTACGTTCCACGAGAGAAAGATCGATGACGCCAAACTCATGCAGAGTTATAAGGTGGATACCACGAAGAAGATTCTAGGGGCTGTCGGCCTCTTTCTTTTAATGCTTCTCGGGTCCGGCCTTATGTCTTACATCAAAGAAGTAGTAGCACGCGGGGTGGGCCAATGAAACGTATCTGGCGAGACTTCTACATCATCGTCCTCTTCGTCCTTCTCGGGACGGGCCTGCTCTGGGTCGATGCTTCCAATATCGTTGTCTTTCAATCATTTGCCATCGGCGCATTTCTAGTCGCTGGCTCCCACATCACCCGCCGCTTGCTCTTCCCGCAGCTTGATCTGCAGGAAATTGCCAAGTCGGGGGCCAAAGACCCGCTAGGCGCGGCGCTAGTCTTCCTAGGTATCCTAGCCTTCCTAGTTTCCGTAATGTGGGTAGGTATGGGGATACTCAAATGACCCCGCAAGTCTTACGCCTACTCTTCCCGAAGACCGCTATCTGGAATGCGGTCCGCTTCGGCAGGGTCATGGGTTCCATCGCCGCCACCCACTACCGCCTTCTCTTCTGGCCTTGGTTGCCGAAATGACCAAGTACTCTTCCCGCAAGTTCATCCTATGCGTTCTCAACCTATTGGTTAGCGCATGGCTTTTGTGGGAACACCTGATTGACGCCTCGACCTACAAGGCCCTTGTGTTGGGCACGGTCGGGGCGTACATCATTGGCAATGTCGCATCCAAGATGGTGACAAAGCAAAATGATAACCCCTGATTTGCCGCCTCTTGCCGTACAGTACCTACCGGTTCTTGCGGCGGAGGTACGGCAGCACTGGCCAGATGCTCCCTACAAGCCGACGTTCGCGGGGCAGGTAGAGCAAGAGACCTGTATCAGCCTTAAGCACAAGCGTTGCTGGTCACCGCAGGCTGAGCTAAAGACTAGCCGGGAGTACGGGTTTGGTCTAGGGCAGATTACAATTACCTCCCGCTTCGACAACTTCAAAGAAGCCAAGAAGCTGCACCCGTCGCTCAAGGACTGGTCATGGGACAATCGCTACAATGCACAATACCAACTACGCACTCTTGTTCTCACTGACCGTTTTAACCACGGCAAGTTTTCTTGGGCTTATTCTCCCCAAGAAAGAATGGCTTTCACTTTTGCTGCGTATAACGGTGGTCTTGGCGGGGTGCTTAGCGATAGAACTGTTTGTCGTACCGACCCTAGTTGCACGGATAGCAAGTGGTTTGGGCATGTAGAGTTCTACTCGAAGAAGTCCAAGGTTACTGCCTCCGGGTACGGCAAGTCTTTTTTTGAGATCAACCGCGAGTACGTACATAACATAATGCTCGTCCGCTCCCTGCGGTACGCTCGCGCTTTCGAGGAGTAGTAAATGATTCCCTTCCTAGATGAAGCCAAGACGTACGCTATTCTCGGGCTTGTGATAGCGTTAGTCGCGCTCGGCGGTTACCACTACGTGTCCGTCGCCGCCTACAAGGTAGAGATCGCGGCGCAGGAGTCTAAAATCTCCATGCTTGAGGAAGAGAACAATCGCCTCACGCTCGACCTGAATACAGCAGTCGTCACCAACGAAAAACTGGCCAAAGAGATTGCGCTACAGAATGAGGCGGTACAGACGTACATCGATGCTGCGCTAGCCGCTAACGAATCAGCCAAAGCGGCAATCGCCCGCGCCAAAGCCGATGCTGTCACATGGAAGAAGAAGTACGAGACCATCCTACACGCGCCCCCGGTTAACCCAGAGGACCTATGCGAGTCTGCCGATATTCGCATGTCGCAGTACATCACCGAGCGGGCAGGAGAAGACAAATGAAATTGATTTCACTACTCCTAGTCGTACTACTGGCCGGCTGTGGCGCGGCCCCACTCATCAAAGAGCCTATCGAGGTAAAGATTCCGGTAGCCATACTGTGCCTATCCGAACCGGTTGCCAAGCCTAGCTGGATTTTGGATAATCCAGACCTCGCAACGCAAAACGTTTTCGAGAAAGCCCTAGCCCTTATACAGGAGCTAGAGCAACGCCGGGAGTACGAGCGCCAACTTGAGGCCGTATTACTGGCTTGCACCACGAAACAGCAGTAGTTTGTGTCACTCGCCCCGGCATAGCTGGGGCCGTAAAATGGAGAGGCTAGGGCGACAAACCCTAGCCTTTTCTTTTCGATTGCACCGATTCTTGAAATCGATTGCAAATTCGGTATCGCCGGCTCGCCGGCTTAATGTTGCAAGGAGTCCATTATGGATGTCACGAAGAACCACGCCTCCCGTCATAGCGAAAATGATTTCAGCAAGCAGTTCCTTATGCTCGTCGATTCAGGGGCCGGCGTTATCCATGTCCGCGCTGCGGAAATCCTCAGAGCAGTAACGTGTATCCGCAAGACTGTACTCCTCGACAAGGGTGAGTACAAAGAGTGGGATGTCGTCAACGGGTCTCGTATCTTCCATATCGGTAACTACACCGACGAGGGAGTAACCGGGGACAACGATTCTGATATTGCCACTGCGTTCTCCTCCCCTCTTGGCGCTATGCGGGACGGAGTTGCCGGCGAGACCACCAAGTATTTCGTGTACGTTAACCCGCACGTTTACATGGAAAACAACCCACACATGCACCAGTTGCTACTCATGTACAACGAGTACCTTCCCTCGTGCAAGATTTGCGTGGTCATGGTCACCCCGGATACGCCCTTGCCGGAGTCCGCCGCGTCCGATAGCATCCTGTCGCTCCACTTCCATACTCCGGGTCTCAACGAGTTGAAGAAGTCGGTAGAGTCAGTTATCGAGGCTTCTGCTAGCGACTTCGATGACGGTATCGACCTTGACGACGATGAGATCACCAAGGTCTGCTACGCCGGCTCCGGGATGACCTCGCTCCAGTTCGAGACCTACCTATCGCTTGCCGCAGTCAAGGCGGCGCGGGAGGACCGTCCTATGCTTACGGCTGAGGAGATCGTTGACGAGGTACAGATCGGCAAGACCGAGATCGTAAACCAGTCCGACATTCTCGAACTCTACAAGGCATCCGATATCCACGATGTAGGTGGTATGGAGAACCTGAAAGATTGGATCAAGAAACGCTCTCGTTGCTACTCCGACGAGGCCCGCGACTTTGGCGTAGAGCCGCCGAAGGGCATGGTCCTAGTCGGCCCTCCGGGTACCGGAAAATCTCTGGTAGCCAAGGCGATTGCCGGCGAGCTTGGCGTACCTCTAGTCCGTATCGACTTTGGTCGGGTCTTCTCCTCCTACGTCGGTTCGTCCGAGCAACGCATCCGCACTGCCCTCCGGCAGGTTGAGGCAATGTCGCCTTGCGTCCTCTTTTGCGATGAAATCGACAAGGGGCTTGGTGGTATCGCCAGCGGCGGCGGAAGCGACTCAGGCGTCTCTATGCGCGTCCTAGGGTCATTCCTAACGTGGCTACAGGACTGCGAGTACCCCGTCTTCACTATGGTTACCGCCAACAACATCGACGGGCTCCCTCCCGAGTTGCTGCGGCGCGGTCGATTTGACGCCATTTTCTCCACCTCCCTACCGAACGATAAGGAGCGCAAGGACGTACTGGCTATCCACTTGCGGAAGCGGGGGCGGGACATTGACGAGTTCTCTGAGGACGAGATCAATACGATTGTTGCCTCTTGCGACAAATACGTCCCTGCGGAGATCGAGTCGGCGGTCAAGGATGCCTTGGTTGATGCCTTCAGCGAAGACCAGACGCTCAGCGCACAGCACGTGGTCAATGCCTTTAGCGTCATGGTTCCCTTGTCCAAGGCATTCGCTACACAGATCGAGCGCATGAACGAGTGGGCCAAGAACAACGCCACACCGGTATCGCTCACCGAAGACCAACGCAAGGCGCGAAAGGAGCAAGTGAAGAACCGCTCCCGTATCTCCACGCGTCGGAGGATTTAACATGGCGGACCAACTTATCTCTATCGGTTTTGGGCGGGAGACGTTCTCCAACTCGTCCGCGAGCCTGTCGGCATTCGTCGTCGGGCCCAACTTCGAGCGTACTCTACCGAGCAAAAAGTTCAAGCGTCAGGGTAACTGCCAGCGCTTCCCGGCGTCTCTGCACCCGGAGATCAACGGGTACCTCTACCTTGACTCCGTTGCGTCGGTACCGGATGGCACAATCATCCTACTACAGTCCTCTCACCGGTTCAGGGCTACACCCCTCCGGGACGGGGCGATCTTCATTGCGCTACGCAGTACGGGGCCGATGCTGTCGATCAATGCCACGCTGCCATCCGCTATCGAGTCTACGATCTCTGGCGGGTTCCTAGTCTTTCAGGGGCGGGGAGACATCCTTACCCCTGATGACTTCGCTACCCACAACATCACCCCGACAAAGAACTACGTCAATGGTTTTCTGGACGAGGAAGAAGTAGCTGAATGCTATACCATTACAGAGACGGCACCCGCCCTCGAAGCTAAGCCCAGCTATGATGCTATGGAGGACCGGGACGGCAATGTGGTCATCACGAAGGCAAGACCGAAGCGAAAGCTCAGCTTGCGCCGTGCTTGACAAAGATTTTTATATAGGATATAATACGTAGGAGCCTGAAGATGAGCCATACCACCGAAATCAGCAGCATCGTTTTTAACGATATCGAAGCCTTGCGTCTCGCAGTTCGCGACCTGCAAGCGGCGGGCGTCAAATGTACGCTTGTCGAGAAAGCTACGCCGCGAGCGTACTACCAGAACCAGCAAGGGATGGGCGCTGCCGATTACGTACTGCAATTGCAAGATTGCCCGTACGATGTCGGCTTCTACCATGACGATAAAGCCAAAGGATACGTAGCACGCACGGACCTCTTTATGAACCATGTGAGCCGCGTCCTTGGCGCAACCGCAAGCGCAGGAGAGAAACCCGAGCAAGCGGCGCTAGGTCGTCTCTACCAGTCCTATGCCATCAACGCAGCAACGCGGCAGGCGGCAAAGCAAGGCTATGCGGTTCGCCGTGTAACCAAGCCGGATGGTACGGTCCAACTGATTATGAACGTTTGAGGGGGTAGCCATGCAACAGGTCATCATTGAAATCACCCCGGCAGGTTCGCTGAAGATCGACGCCAAGGGGTTCAAGGGCGGTTCCTGCGCGAAAGCAACGGAGCAGTTGGAGGTAGTACTTGGGGGCGCTGCGCCGAAGTCGAAGAAGAAAAAGCCGGAGTTCTTTGCGGCACCTTCGACCAAGGCGGGGCAGAAGCAAACCTTCTAAGGAGGACGTATGGAGCATGTGATTTCGATCAGCCCTCACGGGCAAGTCAAAGCGATGCACAACGACAACTTCTCTATGGGGTTTCTGGGGTCGCAGTCGATCAACCGCGCTAGCGAGATCGTATGGGAGGAAATGTCGCAAAGCTGGTCTATTCGCTTTGTCATCGACGGTGAACTAGCGGGGGCGCAGTTGGTACATTCCGGGTTTGCCGGGTACGACGAGGCCCGAGCGTTCGAGGTGCAGGTAATGAACGAAAGTATGAAGTTGCAAGCAAGCCCCATCTCAGCAGTAATGCTGGAATGGGCAGCACGCCAGAGAGTATAGGCGAAAAAAAATCCGGAGAGCGGCGAACTCTCCGGACTGCGGTCAGTAGTTCCTCGACAAGGCACCCTACTTAGTGAACAACTAGGTAGGGATTTTACTGTTTTAGGCAATGGAAGTCAAGCATGTCCAACGTAATATCCCTAGCTGCGGTACGTCAAGACCGTAGACAAGAAGAAGCGGAATATCTTAGTTACCATGAAATTGCTGAACGTATCCTCAACCTAAAGGCAGGGTACGTATCGACCGGGGCAGTAGTACTACTCCACCATGTAGCCTACTTGATTGACAAGGGGCACGCGCACCTCAGCTACACCTACCTATGTGAGCGTATCGGCGTATCTCGCCCTACGCTCTCTGCATATATCGATGAATTGGAGGACAAAGAACTCCTCCGGGTTAGCCGTGCCCGGAAAGATACCAAGTACAATCGACCAAATTTTTTTGAAATCGATTTCACCGGACCACTAGGAGCGGATGTGCCAGTATTAAAAATGCCCAGAAACCCCAATAAAAAGGGTAGTAAAGAAATTGAACTACCTGCCGCTGAGGTAGTTAAAAAAGTTAACGGTTATATAGATAATAAAGAGAATAAGAAACTAATACCTAAAGGTATTGGGCGCTCTGCGCCAGCGTTTGAAACGATAGATGAAGCGCTTACTTTTAGCGAGAAGCGGATTACTCGTTCTCGTACTGCGAAGGTAGCGAAAGCCGTACGGCCCGGAGGCCAGCTTACCCTTGCGGGTGTGAAGGCTACATGGTCCGCGTCTATGCTCAAGCATTACCCGAGCGTTCCGCCAGTTACCTTTACGCAGAAGGAGTTCGCTATCTTCAAGGCGAAGGTACAGCCCATGCTGGCTACCTGTAACCTATCGGAGCTATTCGACTTCATTGTCTCCTCGTGGCAGACGCTACGGGAAACCAAGTTCATCTGGCTACGCGTCAAGGGGAAGGATGTAGCCCTCGCTCCTGCGCTACCTGAGATGATGCGGTACTGGAAGATATTCGCACAGGCGTTCGCAGACTCCCGCATGGTTCAAGCCAACAACGAGACCAAAGGCAAGCGTACAGCTATCGAGGAGCTTGAGGACAAGCTAGCCACCGAGCGGGCAGAGAAGGCACGGCTCTCCGCAGAGAAGGCACGGCTACAGGAGCGTCTGACAAAGGCAGAGCGCATGGCTTCCGCCCCTATTGCGTCAGCGCCGGCAGAGCGTTCGCTATCTGCTCGCCAAAAAGCACTGGATGGCACGTACAATGAGGGCTACGACCTACCAGATTGGAGATAGCATGACAAAGGATGATGAAATCCGTTTGAGCTTGCGTAACTCTGGCGTACCGGAACTCGTCTTTAGTACCACCTTGGCGAAAGAAGAAGCACCAGAGCTACGCGCCTTGATTACGGGCGGGGCGCTTGTACGTCCAGCGTCTGCGAGTGGGATATACCTGTACCCAAAGACGCGTACGTCCACGGTCCGGGCGCGGAAGCTGTTCTACCTAGTAGCGAAGGAGCTATTGCTATCGGGAGTAACGATCTGTTGCCTACCCCTATCGCGTCTAATGGAAGCCCTGAATGCGGATGACTTCGTAGGAGAGGCCGCTCGTGTTGAGCGGGTACGCATGGTGTTTTTGCTAGACTTCTACGAGGAGGGAGCGGGGTTCCCGTTCTCCCCGTCAGATGCGGCGCGGCTACGTGCATGGGTTCGGCACCGGTTCGAGGCGGGCAATGCAGTATCGTTCCTATCGGATAGTGCCATTGACCGATGTATCCCATGGTGGCCTCAGTCTTTCCTAGGCTTCATTTCGGACAACGTAATAACCCACTCGGTGTAGCATGAGCGACGGCAAAAAACTAATAGCGTCATTGATTGAAACGGGGAGCGTAGAGACTCTACGGTTGGCTGAAGACCACCTATTCGAGGACGAAGAGCTAGACGTATTCAGGTTTGTAAAAGCACACTACCGCCGCTACGGCGAACTGCCCGACATCCGCACGGTTGAGTCGGAGACACGCCAGCGTCTGCCTGCAGCGCCCGAGGCGGTAGCCTACTACCTCAAGCGAGTCTACGACCGGAAGCTATTCGTCTCGTTGCGTGAGGAGTTTGGAGCACTGCGGGATGCCTTGCAGGGCTTCAACGTGGACGACGCCAAGGAGATCGTGGACCGCATGAAGACAGCGTGCCGCAACACGACCCCAGATAACGATGTCCGCAACGTCCGGGACGCGGGGCGGCTTGTTCTCCGCCAATACGACGAGGCGCACCTAAACCCCGGCGTGTCGGGTATCCCTACCGGTTGGCACAGGCTAGACGAAGTTATGGGTGGCTACCAGCGCGGAGACCTTGTTGCGTGGGTAGCGCGGATGGGCGTAGGTAAGACCTATCTGTTGCTCCGCCAAGCTATCTCTGCTTGGGCGGCGGGGTACTCAGTTCTCGTGGTCACCATGGAGATGACTATCGAGCAGATCGTTCGTCGTTTGATCGGCATGGAAGCTGGCATTAACCCTGACTTTATTCGTAAGGGCACACTGGACGAGTACGCGCTTCGTCGCGTTCGACGGTATGTTTCTACTATCGCCCATGCCGAGCGATTCAACATCTTTGCTGGATCGTTCTCCAAGAAGGTATCCGACCTTGAGGTACTTATTCACGAGTTGTCTCCAGACATCATATTCGTCGACGGGGCGTATCTGCTACGACCAGACACCGGTTCCAAGTCCGCGTCTCGTCTTGAACGGGTAGCCGAAGTATACGACGGTCTGAAGAAACTGACGATAACCAGTGACAGGCCGATCATTACGACTTCGCAGTTCTCCCGGCAGGCAGGTAAGCGCGGCAAGGATGGCAGTCTTGAAACCATCTCGTTCTCTGACGCTATTGCGATGCACTCGTCCGTAGTATTCTCTATCAAGGAAGGCGCACCCCCGAATGAACGGTCTCGCCGCGAGATCGAAATCCTTAAAGGGCGGGAGGGCGAAGCAGGTGTTTATCAGACCAACTACCGTTTTGCCCCGATGGACTTCTCGGAAGTCTTGGAGGAGCAAGCGCAGGCTGAAGCGGTAGACGTTAACTGGATGGGCTAAATGAAATTGATTTCAAAGAGGTCGAACAATGTACACTGAACATTGCGAAGAATGCCCCCTCAAGGGCAAGGCGGACGTTATCGATGGCAAGCCAAATGAAGATGCGCGGTTCATGGTTGTCACTGACGTACCGAATTTCAGGCCGGAGGCGTACGGGCGGCTGATGCCCCAGTCCTCCATAACGCTTTTCGCCAAGAGTATGAGCGGGGAGAAGTTCAACAAGGATGACTTCGTGTTCCAGCCGCAAGTACGCTGTCCGTACGACCCGGACCAATACACGACCAAAGAGAAGACCAAGATTCAGAAATGCTGCCGGCCTCACCTTGTCGCGACTATCCGTAAGCACAAGCCTGAAGTCATCATCCCGCTTGGCGTTGATCCGTCAAAGCAGGTATTCGGGCGGGCAGTCAAGATCACGAAGGTACGCGGTATCCCGGACCGCACTGAGGAGTTCGGCAGGACAGTCGTCCTGCCTATGCTAAACCCTATGATGGTCGTGATGTACCCGCAGCACGAGGCTGTCTTCAAGGCAGACTGCGCCACGCTTGGTCGTCTTGTCGATCACGAATACGACATCACCCATTCCTCCAAGTCGGTACTGGGTGACTACGAGTTCATCGACGACCTCCAGTTCCTCATCGACCAGAAGCCTAGCGTGATTGCGTACGATACAGAGAACACGGGTCTCCGTTGGTTCGCGCCGGATGCGAAGATACTAACAATGCAGTTCTGTACGGAGGCGGGCAAGGCGTATCTCCTACCATGGGACCACCCCGACAAGCCGCAGACCGCACGGGCCAAGATGCGCCTGAAGCGCCAGCTACGCCAGTTGCTTTGCGCGGAGGGGGTAACCGTTGTCGGCCAGAATGCCAAGTACGATGCTGTCTATACCTATGCGCAGACCGGTATCCGCTATCGTATCGGCGGGGACACGCTTATGCTTGCGGCTCTACTGGATGAAAATACATACGCCAAAAACCTTGATGAGCTAGTCAAGCGTTTTGTACCCGAGATGGCAGGCTACGCAGATCGCTTCAACGCTACTGTGGACAAGTCGAAGATGATCGAGCTACCTCTGGATCAGGACTTCCTAGACTACGGTTGCGGGGACGCGGATTCCACCTTTCGCCTGTATAACGTACTCTACGACATGCTCTGCGAGGACCCAAAGCTGGTCACCCATTACGAGAAGGTCACGCTACCGGGGCTCAACGCGTTTGCCTCTGTTGAGCTACGTGGCCTGTACATCGATGAGGCGCAGGTGGAGACCTTTGAGGCGTTCATGGAGGAGCGTGTTGATGGCATGCGCAAGAGCTTGCTGGGGCAGATTCCAAAGTCTATCAAGCGTAAGCACCTTGACCTAGCGGTAGAGAAGGCGGGTGGCAAACCAGTCTCCGTTGATGAGGCATTGAAGTTCAGCAAGAAAGGATTCCTGCTAGATATCCTCTTCTACCACCCGGATGGTTTCTGCTTGAAGCCCAAGGTCTTCACGAAGACGACGACCAAGCTGGACAAGACGCGGCAGGTACCGTCCCTGTCAACCAAGGACCACCTTCCCTACTTCTACGACACCTGTCCGTTTACCTACGAGCTATCTGAGTACATCAAGTCTGAGCGCATTCTGGGCACGAACGTCAAGGGGTTCAAAAAGAAGTACATCGTGGAGGCTATGGTCAGGCCGACCTATAACTTGCATGTCGCGGTGACGGGGCGCACTTCGTCGGAGGACCCTAACGGTCAGAACTTCCCGAAGCGGGGGCCGATTGCTATGGCGTACCGGAAGATGTTCGTCGCGCCGCCCGGACACTTTGTGATCGAGGCCGACTTGTCGCAGGCCGAGCTACGTATCGCGGGCGACATGGCGAACGACCCTACCATGATCGGTATCTACCGTAGTGCGGGCGACATCCACACGGCTACTGCCTTGATCGTTATGGGCGTCACCATGGAGCAGTTCCGCGAACTCGACAAGAAGGTACAGAAAGACGCACGGACCAAGGCTAAGGCCGTGAACTTCGGATTCCTCTACGGCATGGGTTGGCGGAAGTTTATCGGCTACGCCAAGACGCAGTACGGCGTGGAGTTTACCGAGAAGGAAGCGCAGCGCATTCGTACCCAGTTCTTTGAGAAGTACTACAAGCTGCCGGAATGGCACGCCACCATGCGCGAGTACGCCCGGAGGAACAAGTTCGTGCGCTCGTACTCAGGTCGCGTACGCCACCTCCCGATGATCGACTCCCCGGACGAGATGACTCAGCAGGAAGCGGAGCGGCAAGCCATCAACTCCCCAGTGCAGGAGTTCGGTTCCAGCCTAGGCGTTATGGCTTGCGGGCGGCTCAACGAGGAGATTGATCCGCAGTACCTACAGCTTGTCGGGTTCGTCCATGACGCTATCTACTGCTACGTCCCGAAGGAGTACGTTGAATGGGGGGCGAAGACGCTGCGTTGGTACATGGAGTCCAACCCGCTTGAGGATTGGTTCAAGCGCAAGATGAAGCTGCCGATTGTCGCCGACGTAGGCTTTGGTCTCAACCTGTCCGAGGTATTTGAGATGGGAGAGTTCGAGATTGACGATCCGGTAGGCACATACGCCTTTGGCAAGTTGTGGGAGGAGGACCCGGAGAAGGGGCTCATCGTCCCGGCGCAGAAGGTACCGCCACACAACGGACTTATCGACGGCAGCATCTACACTCGTGCAGCTTGAACGCACATAGCTGGGCCCGTATGATCGGGTTATCGCAAACAGGAGAGCATCATGGTCACACGTATTCGTCGCAACAAACCGGTAGATAAAACCTCTGAGATCGAGAACTTAATGAAATTGATTTCAGAGGCGGAAGAGACTATCGCCCTGAAGCAAGCGGAGATCAAGTCAGCCATGCCGGAACTCTACGAGTTGATGAAGGCGCAGGGTATCGAACAACATCGCTGCGAGGACATCGTAGCTGAGCGTTACCGCCCCGCAGGCCGCGCCACCAACATCGTTGACCCCAAGGCGTTCCGCAAGCTGGTACCGAACGACACCGAGTACTACGCAGCTATCGCTGTATCCGTCACCAAAGCGCGGGAGGTTCTACCGAAGAAGCAACTGGATTCGATCACCACGACGATTCCGGGCAAGCTGGGTGAGGAGACGGTCAAGGTGTCGAAATGGACCGCAAAGAAGTAAAGGAGTTTATCAAGGAGGTACTGGGCCCGAACACGCAAATGGTAGACACAGATAACTGGGTCTCCATTTGCTGCCCACTATCGCCATGGACTCACGCGGGCGGACAGGATATGCACCCTAGCGCCGGTATCTCCGTTAAGCCCGGAGGCACGAGCGTATTCAACTGCTTTACCTGTCATACCAAGGGCAGGCTCAGTTGGCTGCTTCATAAGCTGGAGAAGTACACAGGCGAAGACTGGGGAGACATGGCCGCTGCTCTGGATAAGGGCGAGTTCTTTGGCGGTTCGCTTCCGGCGTGGGGCTCTACCGAAGAGGTCGATATCCTTCCGCCACCCATCGACAAGGCCGAGAGCTTCGGCCTATACGACTCTGCCGTAGGCCATCCGTACCTAAAGGAGCGCGGTATCACCACCACGGCGGCGCGGGTGATGGAGCTTTTGCATGACCCCGGCGACGGTAAAGATGAGCGAATCCTCTTCCCTGTCTATGGCTTAGACGGTTCGCTGTACGGGTTCAGCGGGCGGGCGACTAGCCCTAGAGCCAAACTACGCGTCAAGGACTACTTTGGCCTACCGAAGCGCCATCTGCTTCTAGGGTCGCACCTCATCCTACCGGAGGACGAGTATGTAATTCTGGTAGAGGGCCTATTCGACTACGCCAAGCTGGTATCGTACGGCGAACCGGTCATGGCTTTTATGAGTTCAACCTTGACGCAGATGCAGGCAGAGATCGTGAAGGAGATAGGCAAGCCTGTTTACTTCTTCCACGACAATGACGGTCCGGGTGAGGATGCTAGGGACCGAGCGAAGGAGTTGCTATGGCGGCATGTACCGGTGATGAAGGTAAGGTACCCGAAAGAACGTACTATAGAGACAGCCGAGGGAGATTTGCGTCAACCAAAGGACCCAGCGGAGCTAGCGTATGCTCAGGTGCGCCAGATGCTGATGGACGCTCGCCTTCTGTAGAGGGCTTGACAAAGGATTCTATATACAGTAGAATTACAACTGGGTCGAACGAGTTTCGACTTGACGCTGTAGAAGCCTCCTTAAGCCCCCTTCGTGACGGCAAGCCCGTATGGTTAGAGGTAGTAGATAAACGTCTTCCGAAGAAGACAAGGAAGTACAAGACGGTGTTGGTTCTTGTACCGATTGTGGCACTTGGCGGCAAGGGCCCGTGGATGTTAGTATCAATGCCGCCATACGGGTCAGAGCTTATCGACACGAGAACAGACCTGAAGGTAACTACATTCGCTCGACTTGGTTTGAGCTTTTCGCTGGCTAGTGCATTAGTTGATGCACTTTGTAAAACTCTTAGGAGAAAATGATGACTACTAAACGCTCTGCGTTTTTCCGTGGCAATGATGGCATGCGCCGCACCGATGAGGAACTTGAACGCGCTAAGCAGAAAGCCGAGCAACGCAAGGCCCAAGGCAATCAGCCGTTCCGTTTCCGTGTTCCGGTTGGCGAGACGCGCAGCATCATTATCTGCGACGACAAGCCCGACTTCTTCCTCTACGAGCATTCGCTCAAGGACGCGGAAGGTAACTGGGGCAAACTGTTTACTGGTTGCACCAAAGCATTCGACAACTGTCCAGTCTGTGAATCAACGGGCAAGGAGTCGTACTACGCAATGATCCTTACCTGTATTGACCTCACGCCGTTCAATTTGCGTGACGGTACGGAGATCGAGTTCAGCCGTAAGCTACTGGTAGTCAAGCCGGCGCAGCAGAAGAAGTTCCTACGTTTCTTCAACAAGGAAGGCACGCTTCGCGGGGCCCTGTTCGAGATGACGAGGGATGGCGACAAGGATTCGTCTATCGGTAACGACATCGAATTCGTTGAGTTCGTGGACGAAGACGAGATGGCCAGCTACACGCGTTCGTGGAAGGACAAGGAGGGCAAGAAGCATACCGAGAACTGCGACGAGCCCTACGAGTACGAGCATCTGTTCGAGGAACCCACCACTGAAAAGCTCCGCGCTATTGTTGGTGGTACGCCCGCCCCCGGCAGTCGCGCCCACGAGGACCGCGAACTGGGTGGCCGCACCTCGCGCACACGTGGTCGCCCCGGCGCAGATGAGGAGGCCAAGCCGTCGCGTAGTCGTCGTGCAGCTAAGGACGATGACTGGGAGGACCCGGCAGATGACCTTCCGTTTGACCCGGACGAGAAGCCCGCCCGCACTACACGAGGGCGTGCCGCTAAGGAGGAGACGGTAGAGGAAGAGGCACCCGCCCCGCGCTCCGCTCGCCGTCGCCCTACTCGTGAGGAGCCGGAGGATGAGGCCGAGCCTGAAGAAGCACCAGCCGCTAGGGGCCGCGAAGCACGGCGTACGCGCCGCTAAACATGAGGGGGCGCAAGCCCCCTTTCTTTTCAAGGTGAGAGCATGGTAGAACTTTCGAGTTGCATTTGGGTACCTGCGAAAGAGTTCGACGCATTGATGGCGGAGCGTTTGACCGTCAATGTGTTCAAGCTCAGCAGCAAGCCTGATGAAGAACCCGAGCGGGTCGAGTGCTTCCGGGAAGATCGTAAGGGCTACGTTGGTCTCCCGCGTGTATTCGGTTTGAAATTGATTTCAATGCAGGGCGTGGCGGATCGGCGGGCGGAGGGCCTACCGGTTACGTTCCCGAAGAGGATCAAGCTGCGCGATTACCAAGAGCCGTTTGTTGAGTCCATGGTGGATGCTACCTATACACGTACCGACTTCATAGCGCAGGCCGCTACGGGTAAAGGGAAGACGGTATGCGGGCTGGCGGTCGTTCAGCGGCTAGGACGGAATGCAGCTATCGTCGTTGACCAAGAGAACCTACTAGACCAGTGGGTAGAACGTTGCGTGGAGCATCTAGGTATAGAGAAGTCTGACATCGGTATCGTTCGCGGCCCGAAGGCTACCTATGAAGATAAGCCTATTACGATCTGCATGATGCAGACTCTGACCCGCCGTGAGCTTCCGGACGAGTTCTTCAACCACTTCGGCATCGTCATCTTTGATGAGTGCCACACGACAGGTGCGCCGACCTTCTCCAAGGTGTTGATGAAGTTTAGCGCCAAGGTGCGTTTTGGTCTATCCGCGACGCCCGAGCGCCGGGACGATCTTAAGAAGGTCATTGCGTGGAATCTCGGGACGGTGGATGTCAAGCTGACTGACACCCCGGAGAGGTCATCGGTTTACGTACTAGAGAGCGAAGGTACGTACTCGTGGCGCGTTAACAACTCAAAAATGGTGGGCGGTTTTGTGAATGAGGTCGCAGAGGATGGGCGGCGCAACCTGCTAATCGTACAGGCAGTTAAGTGGCTCTACGAGTCTGGGCGGGACGTTCTGGTCATTGGTGATCGAGTAGAGCATCTATGTTCGCTCATGGCACTGTCTGAGGCGTCAGGCGTACCGAAGGCCGACCTAGGGCTGTACGCAAAGTCTCGAACAGTATTCGTATATGAGAAAGACCCGAGACCACCTAGACGCCCGGATCACTGGGAGAAAGGGACAGAGTACTCCCCCATCCGTCTTGCCTTGGTGCAGAAAACGATACCAAAAAAGCACCTTGAGGAGGTTAAGCAGCGGGCGCGGGTCATCTTCGCTACGTATGGTATTATGGCCAAAGGCGTTGACATTCCAAGGCTTTCAGCCGGAGTGGACGCAACCCCACGCAGCGAAGCTACACAAGTTCATGGTCGTACTTTACGGACGGCACCGGGGAAGCTACGCCCCATCTGGGTAACTATCGCTGATATCAATTCGTTTCGGTCTCTTTACCAGTTGTCCAACAGGTTAGGTGACTATGAAGCCAGCAACGCAGAGGTGTTCTTATGGGATTTCAACAAAGGAAGAAAACGACTAGAGGTGAGGACCTACCGCAAGGACCTCGCAAGCCGCATATCGCTCCTCCGCCAAAGCCAGATCATAATGAGCTTAGACGGAAACAACGTCCTCGTCCCGAAGACATGATAGGTCTAGTTTTTGGCAGACTTACTGTACTTTCGTTCTCTGGTCGTGACGCTACCGGTCATGCTACTTTTACCTGCCTATGTAGTTGCGGAAAGGAGAAGCAGGCACTAGGTAGTAACCTAACGAAAGGTTCTACTAAATCTTGCGGATGTTTATCATCTGAAGTAACTACTATACGAAACTTTAAGCATGGTTTGAGTGCACACCCGCTACATGCTATTTGGTCTAGCATGCTTGAGCGTTGCTTCAATCGAGATAACCCAAGTTACCCTAACTACGGAGCTAGAGGGATTACGGTATGTTCTCGCTGGCTTGAGTTTATTAACTTCTATAACGATATGTCTATCTCTTACTTACCGGGACTATCTATAGAGCGTATGGATAATGATAAAGGGTATGCTCCCGGAAACTGCAAATGGGCTACAGCAAAGGAACAAGCTAATAACCGCAGGCCGAGGGCTTATTATAGAAAACCAGTACTGAGGGCAGCATAATGGCTAAGGAGTTAAAACGTAAACCTCATGTTTCTCCACCAGTAAAACCTGACCATAATGAGCTTCGCCGTCAGCAGTATGCGAATGACCCCGAGTACGCTGAACGACAGCGACAACTCTCTCGACAGACGTACCGGAAGGATAAGCCGCTAGCTCCTAGCCGGCTACAGAATGGTTTGCTCTTCGCCGGAACGCAGCGTGAGGTTACAGCGGCAGGGATGGAGTACCCCGCCACCGTTGAAGCCTACAGCGTACCCGAGGCAGCAAAGGCACTAGGGCGCACCGAGCTAACGCTTAAGCGCTGGATCGAGGAGGACTTAATCCCTGAGCCTATCCTACGGGATACGACCAAGGGGTACCGCCAGTACAGCGTCGGGGAGCTTCGAGTGATCGCTCGCGTGCTACGGGAGCATGAGCATGAGTTCAGCTATTATGCTAGTACGCATGTTCATACGCGAGAGCAGATCATGCAGCAGATTCATGGGTATCGTGCGCTTCATATCTAGGAGATAAAATGGAACAACGTAAACGGCGCGGTGAAGGTAAGCCGGATTTGTTGACGGCGGAGGAGACGATAAACGTCACCTCTACCTATGGCGGTAAGGAAAGCAACCGTACGGAGAAGTTGTCTGTACGCAAGTTCCTAGTCGAGCCGGCGTATGTACGGGTTAACGCAGGTATGACTAAAAACATGGGCAACTATGAGTCACTGCGGGTCGATGTCTCCCTTACGCTTCCGTGCTACCCGGAAGAGGTCGATAAGGTGTTTCCGCTAGTGGCAGACAAGGTTTCGCTCTTCCTTCAAGACGAACTGAAAAACTACGAGTAACTATGGCTACCGCAAAAAGAACACGGTCAACCAGTACAGAGTCGGGCGGCGGGGAGGAACTTACCGCTGTGCTTGGCGAGATCAATAAGCGCTTTGGTAAGGTAATCACAAAGGGCTCCGACGCCACACAACCGGAACGTATCTCTACTGGTTCTTTTATGCTGGACTTCTGCACCCTTGGCGGGATACCGACAGGCCGTATTAGCAAGATTGTAGGCAACAAGCATGCCGGGAAGAGTACGGTATCCGACAAGATCATTGCCGCAGCCCAGCGTCAGTACCCGGACCAGCGAGTTGTCAAGCTGGACATGGAGGGTACCCATGAGTCTGTTTGGTCTGGCAAGCTAGGAGTAGACAATGACGCTCTGCTCCTAGCGCAGCCTGAGACGGGCGAGGCGGCGCTAGATATGTGCGACGCCCTCATGCGCACCAAGGAGGTATCCTTGATCGTTGTAGACTCACTGGCACAGCTTGTACCAGCCAAGGAGATCGAAGCGTCTGCCGAAGATCAGTTTGTTGGGCTGCAGGCGCGGCTCATTGGGTCCTTTGTGCGCAAAGCCGTCTCTGGTCTCCTTACCGAGAAGCTACGCGGGCACAACGTTACCCTGCTCTTCATCAATCAGTTTCGCTCCAAGATCGGCGGCTGGTCCCCTACGGGTGACCCGCTAACCGAGCCGGGAGGGAAGGGCCTAGGCTTTGCATACTCCCTAGAAGTGACCATGAAGAATAAAGAGGAGAAAGGCAAGGACTCCCACGAGGTAGAGACCATGGTGGAGAATGAGCATGCTTTCTCTATCACCAAGAATAAGCTGAACGGCGGGCCGCGCACCGGGGAGTTCAGACTCCGCCGTGTCCCGGATGAGGAGCTAGGTTTAGGTATTGGTGATATCGATGACGCCAGTACGCTTCTAGCCTTCGCCAAGAAGTTCGGTGCGTACACCGGAGGCGGGCAGTCATGGAAGCTAGACTTCTGGGACGAAGAGCATAATTTCCGCAGGCTAGATGACGCTATCGTCCATCTCTACGAGGACCGGGATTTGTACTGGAAGTTGCGCAATTTTCTGATCTGCGAGCAGGCTACTCACCTTGGCATGCCCGACGACTTTTTGGAGAGGTTCTACCCATGAGCAATGAAACCGATTTCAAAAACGATACGGAAGTTGAAGCCTACGATTATGGGCAGAACGCGTATTGGTGTACCTCAGAGACCACGCTAGCCAACAACCCATACCCGGAGGGGACTCGGCAGCACAAAGCATGGATGCTAGGCTGGGTCGATGCGCACGAGGACGACAGTGAGTAGGGACTCGTTCCTGAATCGGGGTAAAGGGAAGCCAAGTGCTTCCCACCTACGCGCTCCGAAGATGGAGAAGGAACTAGCCAAGCGTATAGGCGGGCGTATCACTCCCGGCTCTGGCAACAAGGATGTCAAAGGGGATGTGCGGCTAAAGCGGGTGGCACGCATCGAGGCGAAGACCACAAAGAATAAGTCGTTCAGCGTTACGCTGGACATGATCGACAAGATAGAAACTGCGGCATTAACTTGTGACGAGCTACCTATTCTTGTGATAGAGTTCAACGATGGTAATGGGCGCAAGGTTAAAGAAGTAGCGGTTGTGCCTACTTACGTTTTAGATTCTCTGGGGTACAGTAATGGCTGAGAAGAAAGTATCACGAGTCCGGGTATCGGACTTCAAACCGTCAGGCGGAGCCGCCTCCGCGCTTAGCCGACGCACGGGCCGGGGTAACGTAGCGCCGCGTAGTGTTGTCGCGTACTTCGGCGAAGACGCAGACACCCCGATCATTGAAATGCTGAAGGGTATCCGCCCGGAGTCTCAGAGCTTCCGTGGCGGGGAGCATGTTCATGTATCTGATGTCATCTCCAAGTGCATCCGTAAGATAGCTATCATGCGCCGTATGGACCTCCGCCATCCGCAGGAGTCGTTGATGGACGGCCACGCCATTACCTTCGCTATCGGGGAGGCCCTGCACGATTACGTCAAGGCCAAGTTCACCAAGGGACACCCGGACAAGGTATGGGCAGAATGGAAATGTAGCTGCGGGGCAACATCCCATACTGGCACGTTCTCTTCTATACCCACCAAGCAATGCCCGGAATGCTGCACGGCTGTAGATAAGCATAATGAGGTTCCCTTCGTGGACCCGGAGTACATGCTGAAGGGCAACCCGGACTTGATCCTATGGATGGACCAGTACGGTGCGTACTACGTTATCGAAATCAAGTCGATTGCGGCGGAGCCGTGGAAAGAACTAGCCCGCCCTCTCCCCGACCACACGGTACAGATTGCCTTTTACTGGAACATCCTGAAGAAGGCAGGGTATCCTGTCGTTGACAAGGTGAGCATCCTATACGTGAACAAGGAATTCTCCTTCAAGTTCCCGTACAAGGAGTTTATGATTGACCCGCAGGCGGTTGACCTAGGCATTTACTGGGATGACCTTGCGGCGTTGAAAGCCTCCGGGGAGGGCGGTCCTCTACCTATGCGCGTAGTGTGCGCTACAGACTCCGCCCCGGAAGCCAAGAAATGCCCAGTTTGTGTAACTTGCTTCGGATGCCCTTGATGAATATCATCGGACTTGATCCAAGTCTCACTTCATTGGGTTACGCCTGCTCTAGTTCCACCGGGGCGGTAAGGGTCGGTACAGTTCGTCCTAAGAAGATGAAAGGTCTCGACCGCATAGCTTTCATACGCGACCAAGTTCACGGCTTAATCGAGGAAGTACAGCCTGAGCTTGTCGCCTATGAAGGTTATGCGATGGGTCGGTTCGCGGGGAGAGCATTCGATCTCGGCGAGCTAGGTGGAGTATTGAAGTTGATGCTGTTCGAGCGTAAAATACGCCTTCTACTTGTACCGCCGACATGTCTTAAGCTGTTTGCTACAGGTAAGGGTAACGCCGACAAGGATAGGGTAATGGCAGCAATGGCTAAGGAGCGGGGTAAGCTATTTACCTACGACGACGAGGCCGATGCGTACGCCTTATACTTGATGGGTCTAGCGTACTCTGACCGTAGACACAGGCCGCGTGATCCGCGACACTACAGACATACCGCACTTCGCGGTTGCGAGTTAGTTGGCGTAAGTGACGATTGAAATCAATTTCAATTCTTTGTAAAATGTAGTCTCGTTTCAGTTCGGTTCATTCTCTCAACGAAAGGTATGGTGAACAACATGCAAGTTAAAAAAGGCGAATACGTAGTCTTCAAGGGCTACTCCGAGGAACCGGAAGAGGGCATGAACCTCCTCACGGTTGGCGACAAGTACGAAGTCGTCGAAGTCAACGCGAAGGAAAAGGCTGTCGTCGTTCGTATCGACAACCCGGACTTCAATGCGAAGAAGAAGGAGTCCGAGGCCAACCCGAAGACCGTCCTGCTCGACATCTTCGAGGAGGAGTTCGAGGTACCCAAGGCTGCAGCAAAGGCCAAGGCCCCCGCTAAGGCGGCTAAGGGCAAGCCGGCCCCGGAACCGGAAGAGTCCGACGAGGACGAGGACGGCGATGATGCCAACGAAGGCGACGAGGAAGGCGCTGACGAGGAGCCGGAGGAAGAAGTGAAGCCGGCCAAGGCTAAGGCCCCCGCCAAGGCTAAGGCCGAGAAAGCCCCGGCCAAGACTGCCACCAAGGCTACCAAGGAAAAGGCCCCCGCCAAGTCCAAGGTCAAGACCCCGGCTCCGAAGAAGGAAGCGGTTGACGAGGACCCGTATGGCGACCTGTCGGAAGCCAACGAGGATCAGGAAATCCTCGCCATGGTCAACGAGGCGGAAGACATTCTCGATCTGGCTAAGGAAGTTGTCGAAGAAGCGGCGGCTACCGAGTACAAGCTGGGCGGTATTCTCTTCCACGTTCGCAAGACCGGCGCGTACAAGGAACTCGATGATCGCTACAAGGAGAAGGGTGGTTTCGGCCTCTACGTCCTTGAGCAACTGAACGTCGAGTACCGTAAGGCGATGTACCTCATCGACATCTACTACAAGACCAGCAAGTACGGTCTGGATGCCGAGCGTATTGCCGCTATCGGTTGGGCCAAAGCTGCGAAGATCGCCGCCGTTATGACGGAAGATACCGCAGAAGAGCTTTTGGAACTGGCAGAGAGCAATACGGTTGCCGATCTGGTCGAGAACATCAAGACCTCCTACAAGGAAGTCGGCGGTGAGAAGGGCGAGAAGAAGGTCCTCAAGGTCTTCAAGTTCAAACTCTTCGAGGATCAAGCGGCTGCAGTCGAGGAAGTCCTCAACGCCGTCGCCTCCGCCATGGAGTTCAAGACGCTGGATCAGGCTTTCGAGCATATCGTCATGGAATGGGCGACCGAGCATCCGGTCAGCACCAACGCCCCGGCCAAGACCAAGGCGAAGGCGAAGGCTGCTCCGGCCAAGGCGTCCAAGGCTCGCGCCTAATCTCTTCGCATCGGCAGTACATGGGGGCGCACTGTCGCCCCCATTTTTGTTTTAGGAGCTAGCATGGCTACAACGCGCAAGCGCACCCGCGCAGCGGGAACGCCCACCAAAGACCACAAGGTGTCCTTGGAGTACATGGACATCAACTCACTGGTCCCGTACGACTGGAACCCCCGCGACAATGCGGCGGCAGTAGATTCGGTAGCAGCTTCGATTGCCAACTTTGGCTTCCTTATCCCCGTAGTAGTCGATGGCGAGAACGTGCTTGTCGCCGGCCACACGCGGGTCGAGGCGGCGAAGAAGCTAGGCATGGCGGAGGTCCCCGCTATTCGTGCCGGCCACCTCAGCGACACTCAGATCAACGCCTTCCGCCTTATCGATAACAAGGTTGCCGAGATGGCGAAGTGGGACTTCGATCTACTCTCCGGTGAAATCGCCAAGCTGCAGGACTCCGGGCTCACGCTTACCGACTTTGGCTGGACGCGGGAAGAGTTGGATTGCCTTACCGATATGGTCAAGGATGACTGCCTATCCAGCGATGGGTTAGTTGACCTAGAGTCGCAGGAGCGTATCCGCCGTACGGAACGCCGCGCCCCAGCAACTGCACGCTTCGTCCTAGGGGAGTTGGTCTTCTTCATTCAGGCCAGCGACTACCGCAACTGGGTTGACGGGATACGGACCCTGCACGACTACAACGAGGCAGACATCACGGCCGACCTGAAGCGGAGGCTCGGCATCACGGAGTCGACATAATGCCCCACCCCAACGGACGCCCAACGAGTGCCGAGTTGATTGCTCGCGCCGACGCACATAGAGCGGAGGCCGCAGAGCGGCAGGCATGGTTTGACGCTGCGTATGCGGCGGCGGTAGCCTTCGCTCAACGGACCTCCGTATTTGAGGGCGGGGAAGTCACTCAAGCCTGCCGCGATGCAGGAGTCGGGGAGCCGAGACACAGCAACCATTGGGTGACTCTAATCACGCTACTGGAGAGGGATGGGGTAACGTCCAAGGGCGAGTACAACATGGCTACTACGGTATCAGTCGCGGCGCATGGAAGTCGATCTGTGCGCCGTTGGACATCCAACGTCTACCGGGCGGGATAATGAAATCGATTTCAATGGTAAAGGCAGTACCGATTGCGGACTTGTACCCGGACAACGCGAACCCGCGCAAGCCCGATCAAGCCCGGATGGCGCTGCTCCGCTTGAGCATTCAGAAGCTAGGCTTCATCATGCCGGTCTACGCTACCGACGACGGCATGCTGCTCTCCGGGCACCAGCGCCTCACTGTAGCCAAGAGTCTCGGACTCACTACGGTACCCACCATCCGCGTCAAGCTGAAAGAGGCAGATATCAAGGGCATCAACATCCTGTTCAACCGCGCCACGAATGACTTCAGCGCATTCGATACGGGGCTCAAAGCCTCAGAGCGCTTGCACTACGCCGATGTGCTTGAGGCGGCGGAGGAGCTACCAGACTTTGAGGGAGAGGACTTCTATGCCCTTAAGGCTGTGGACACAAACCTACGCGGACTCGGTAGCGAGGACGGTAGCCGATACGATAAGAAGGCAGCAGTCATGGCTGAGAACATGCTACGACTGGGTATCCACATTCCTATCGTCATGTCGGAGTCGGGGCGGGTAGTCAACGGTATTCACCGACTGTTCAGCGCCAAGGAACACAACGTCAAGACATGGCCGGTGGTTACTATCCCCGACGAGTTCGCGGATGTTGCCCTGACCTTCCTCAACTATCTTTCGATGGACTTCCATGTCGATGATGAGTTCGCCTCTGTACTCCGGTACTCAGCCTACCGTAGACCCCAGAATAACCGTGGCGCTGTACCGAAGGCTTACCGGTTCTGGGCTAACGGGTGTCGAACTTTGCTCGACGCTGATTCGTATTCGGTTGATTACTGGCGACACTTTAGGGACATGCACGGACAGTCTCTCATTGATTTCGGGGCAGGACTATGCAAGGTCGCCCCGTTTCTGCGGGACAAAGGGATGGACTGTATTGACTTCGAGCCGTACCGGATCGACTTCGAGAAGGATAAGGGGAAGCCATGCCCTATCCTGTCTAAACAGGAGGCTAGACGCTTCCTTGATGAAGTGGCGGATGGCCGACGCTTTACGAGCATCTTCCTTGCCTCAGTCCTTAACTCTATTCCGTTCCCAAAAGATCGGATGGCGGTACTCGCAATCGTGCACGCGCTCTCGTCTAAGGACACGGTGATCTACGGTACCTGCCGCGACATTACTGACTTCAACTACGAGTACGGAGGCATCCGCAACGCCAACTACTTCGTGTTTGATTCGGAGCCCGGAGTCCGGGTGGGGGATGTAGTCAAGAACCCGAAGATTCAGAAGTTCCATACGCAGGAGGAGGCTGACGCCATGTTCTCCCGGCTCTGGAACAAGCGGGAGTATTGGCCGGGAGGCAACGTCTTCTATTTCAAGCTGTCGTCGCCCAAGGGTATCAACCCAAAGGTAGTAGCGTCAGCACTAGAATTGGAGTTCGATCTGCCATACGCGGATGGAACAACAATGGACTTGGTGGAACACGCCAAGATTTGTTTTGGTAAACGGTTAAAGGTGAAACTATGAGCGACCAAAAGATTGAGCAAATGATTCAAGAGAAGGGGCTAACGGCACCCCGTGTCACGCCGGCTGACATCGAGGCGAACATCGTCGGCGAGTATTTCTTCACGGCAGAGCAGGCCGTGTCCGGATTCAACAAGGGCATGGTCGACCGCTTCCTCGCCTGGAAGCTGCCGGCGGATTTCGCGCCGGACGCTGGCATTTCGTTCGGCCCGAAGTATGAACATGATAGCCCGCACTGGCCGAGTGGCACGAACCTCCTGCATGCAGGGCAGGCTAAGGAAATGCTGGAGCATGTCGTCGGCGGCGCTCCTGTTCTTCCTCCGCTCTTCCTCCTGACCTTCTGCGTCCTCGTCCTGCGCAATGGCTTTACGGTGACTGGGGAGTCGGCTTGTGCCAGCCCGGAGAACTTCGATGAGGAGGTCGGTCGCAAGGTAGCCCGCCAGAATGCGGTACAGAAAGTTTGGCCGCTGATGGGCTACGCCTTGCGTGACCGGCTGGCAGGAGGCTAACATGGCTATCAATCTGAAACCCGCCGAAGGTAGAATTGTTCTGGGTCGGGCGCGGACCACGGAGTTCTTCCCTTGGTATGAGAAAGCAGGCATCATTACCCGTATCGCCGGGAAGCGCATCTACTACAAAGACGGCGAGGGTAACGAGAAGTTTCTGCATGAGTACGCCTGCATCGTTGACACCACAGAGGAAGAAGAAGCGCTGCTCGACTTCTCCGCTCGCGGGCGGGAGAAGGTAAAGGCCCTTAAGCAGGAGCTAGCGGACGAGGCTATCATCGTAGCCGCCCCTACACCCGTACGTAGGACCCGCAAGCGTAGTTAGTGGCACCGAACCTCCCTCTGGGCTATACTAAGGCGTCTATATTTCTTAGTAATTCCCATGGGGAGGTTTTATGTCTGTTGACGCGACATTCGGTGATCCCGTTCACTATCCGAAAAGGCGTGACCTGTTTTCGTTCGACGACGAAGTAGCTTCGATCTTCGATAACATGGCACCCCGTAGCATTCCGATGTACCTTGAGGTGCACCGCTTGCACGTTTCACTATTTGAGCATGTGTTCCGGGAGGGTGCGGTCATCGCAGATATTGGTTCGTCTACCGGTCATCTGTTCCGCAGCATCGAGAAGAGCTTCGGTCATTCGATACCGGACATGGGCATGAAGGCCGTAGCGCTTGATGTATCCCAGCCGATGATGGACCGGCTAGCCTCAGAGTTTCCGTACGTCACTGGCTTGGTTGGCGACATTACCAACATGCCTGACTTGGATGAGCCTACGGACATTATGTTTTGCCTCTACACCTTGCAGTTCATCTCCCCCGAGGGCAAGGTCAAGGCTATGGAGTGGCTAGTCCGGAACCTCAAGGTTGGCGGTGTGTTGATTCTCGGGCAGAAAGAAGTCATTCGCAATGTCGCATTGCGTGAACTCTTCGATGAGGAGTACTATAAATTCCGTAGGGACAACGGCTACACGCAAGCCGAGATCGACGCGAAAACTGCTGCCCTGCGGAACTCTATGTGGCCCATAGAGCATGAGGTGCTGACTGCCATGCTCAACTTGCACCACATGGACTGCGTTGAGACCTCTCGCTGGCTGCAGTTCAGCACGGTAGCCTGCATTAGGAGAAAATGATGGCCGATGAAGCAACTGATGAACCGCGCCGCAGGCGCATGCACAACCGGCGCTCTGCCGGTATGGCGTTCAGCGGTAACAGCATGAGCCAGTCGTCGCAAGGCGGTGGGGTAGCGGATGGCGAGGAGGCTGTTGAAGGACCCATCGAGGACCTTAACGCCGTAGTCGCTGCGTCTGTACCGCCCACACGCAGGCTGTCCGAAGACGAGCAGTCTGACATGGTTCGTAACACGGTCAACTCTGAGGAGTTCACGCCGCAGAACCGGCTGGCTCAGGTGCGTAACCGCTCCAGCGAGTATGAGCGCGAGTACCGCCTTCAGCTACTGCATCGTCTCTTGATGCGCAACCTACCGCTGGACGAGATTGCTTCGCAGCTAGGCGTTTCAGTGTCCACTGTTATGCGGGACCGGCAGGAGCTTAAGGAACGACTGCGCGAAGTAGCAAAGCAGATGGATGTCGAGATGATGATCGGCAACTCCAAAGGCTTCTACGAAGAGGTGCAGGCCATGGCTATGCGAGCGGCTTCCTCAAGCACTGTACCTATGCCTATGAGGCTTGCAGCTATGCGTACAGCCCTCGCCTCGCACAACGACATGCACCGCTTCTTCCAAGCAGCCGGTGTCTATGATGTCCTCCGCTTCCGCAAGGGCGCTAACGAAGGCGCACAGACCGACATCCAGCGCCTCATGTCGCTGACCGAAGACTTGCTTGCCGAGGCTCGCCATGACCGCCGTAGCGGCGGGGACGCACTAGGCGACTTCTCCGGTACAGACTCAGAGGTAATGGACCTATGACTGAAGCGCGACGTACTCGCACCCGCCCCGGCTCAACTTTGAAATCGATTTCACGACGAGAAGAAGAGGTACTGGCGCGGGCGCGGGAGGCAGCACAAGGCTTCGAGAACAAGATGTTCGCGGAGATGTATGTCGAGTCACTGGAGCGAAAGATTCGCAATGACGATGACGCCCTGTACAAGTTCATGCACCACCTTGAGCAGCCACCCGTGGACATCGAGACCTTCCTTGATGACCCAGAGTTCCTAGGCTCGACCGACTTGACGATGTGGCCGGAGGTGCGGGCTACCGTTATAGCTATCAACAAGGATTGGTGGAAGGGGCTAGACAGCGGCGCGAACATCGAAGCTATCCTCATGGGCGCGACGGGTACAGGTAAGTGTCTTGCCAAGGGCACGCTAGTGCTCATGTTTGATGGTAGGGTGTTGCCTGTAGAGGAAGTACAGATAGGCGATAGACTTATGGGGCCGGACTCAACGCCGCGCACGGTGCTATCGTTAGCAACTGGGCAGGAGGAGATGTTCAGGGTTACCCCAGCTAAAGGCAGGCCATATACTGTGAATCGCAGTCATATACTAAGCCTCAAGATTACCAATATGGGCGTAGGTAAGGGTTATGGTAAGACCGTATTAGCAGGCAACGGTCAGAAGTACCGTAGCGGCGACACCGTAAACATATCCATCGATGATTACCTAGCTTCGTCAAAAACTTTCAAGCATGTAGCTAAAGGATGGCGGGTTGGGGTAGAGTTTCAAGAAGCAGACCCACTACCCGTAGACCCCTACTTTGTAGGTCTTTGGCTTGGCGACGGGTGCAGCCGAGATATCCACATCTTTAACGAGGATGAGGAGGTTATAAGCTACCTGCGCAGCTATGCAGCGACGCTAGGTCTATGGCTAAATACGCTGTCTATAGAGGGAAAGTGCCGTAGGCACAGCATCCGAGCTACGCTGCGCGGCAACCACAATAGACTTCTTGCTATGATGCAAGGTATCGGACTATGCAACGGCACTAAAACGATACCACACACCTACCTAACGGCCTCGCGGGAAGACAGACTATCGTTACTCGCTGGATTGATTGACTCTGACGGCTATAACGACACAAGCGGTGCCGGCTACGAGGTATCTACGATACTACCGGAGCTACGCGACGGAATTGCCTACCTAGCTGGGTCTCTTGGGTATTGTGTTACATGGTCGGAAAAGCACGCTAAGGCACAGAACGGTAACGGGCAGTTGGCGTATCGTATGTACATCTCTGGCAATGTACATGAGATACCATGCCGTATAGCCAGAAAACGTAAGGTACAAGGGAATACGTTACGTGACTCACAGCTTACGGGTATCACGGTATCGTCTGCAGGAGCCGGGGAGTACTTCGGCTTTACCATAGACGGAGATAGACTCTTCTTGCTTGGCGACTTTACGGTTACGCATAACACCACGTTATGTATCGTCACCACGCTCTACCATACGCATATCGTAGGGTGCCTCAAGGTACCGCAGGCGGTATACGGCCTACCCAAGGCTACCTCCATCGTCTTCCCTATCATGGCGGCAAAGCCGCACGTAACGAAGAAGGTGGTCTACCAGCCGCTGCGCAAGACCATTGAGGATATCCCTTGGTTCCAGAAGCACATGCAACTGGACAAGTTGGTCGAGTCTGAAATCTACTTCAAGGACAAGAACGTTCGTATCGCTGTGGGCGGGGCGGACGCTGACTCCATCCTAGGTGAAGCCGTTATCGGCGGGATCATCGACGAAATCAACTTTATGAACGTGGTTCTCAAGTCGAAGAAGGCTGAGGTCACGAGTGGTCGGGCGGGTATGTACGACCAAGCCCAGACGATCTATGAAGCAATGACGCGACGGAAGAAGTCCCGCTTCATTACGCAAGGCCCGCAGATTGGTATCGTCATGGTGTCGTCCTCCACCCGCTACAAGGGTGACTTCACCGACAAGCGGAAGGAACACGTAGACAAGGTGGGCGAGAAGGGCGTCTATATCTACAACAAGAAGCAGTACGAAGTCTGGCCGAAGGATCGTTACTGCGGCAAGACCTTCCGCCTCTTAGTAGGCAACGATGTACTTACTGACACCCGCGTACTGGAGGATGAAGAGGTAGTGCAGGAGGGCTCTCTAGTCCTTGACGTACCTACCGAGTACCGCGATGACTTCCTGAAGAACCCGCACGATGCGCTACGCGATATTGTCGGCATGTCTACCAGTTCAGTCTCTCCGTTCTTCCGTCGCCGCTTCAAGATCATGGAGTGCATCACGGCGGGCGAGGAAGAGGGGCTACAGTCTTTCCTACTGAAGGATAATGTGATCCTAGGGGTAGACGGCATGCCTACCGTAAAGACAGGACACTACTGCATGAACCCGTCCCGTCCACGCTACGTCCATATCGACTTGTCCCTGACCGGCGACAGATGCGGAGTGGCTATGCTACGATTCGATGGCCTACAGAAAGTTGAGCGCGAGGGCGGTATGATCGAAAGCCTACCCGAGTGCAGCGTAGAGCTAGCCATGACGGTAGAGCCAGACACCCAGAATGAAATTCAAATTGCCGAAGTCCGGATGTGGGTCAAGCAACTCCGCGACATCTACGGCTACCCTATCAAGGTCGTGACGTACGACGGCTTCATGTCCACCGAGTCTCGCCAGCAGTGGAAGAAGGAAGGCATGAAGACCGGCCACGTGTCGGTTGACAAAACCTCTGTGCCGTATAAGCAATTCCGTGACGCAATCAATGACCGCCGTATCAAGATGTTCCAGAATGATGTGCTTGTTTCTGAGCTATTCGAGTTGGAGTACGATACGGTTAAGGACAAGATTGACCACCCGCCCAAGGGTAGCAAGGACTTGGCTGACGCCGTATGCGGCGCGTACTCCACGCTTGTCGAGCGTAGGTCGTCTTGGATGCCTGCCGCCAGCGATGACGAGCAGTACGCCATGAGCGAGCGCCGCGACTTCCAAGAAAGGTACGATGCACCGCGATTTGTGTAGCTAGCGACTTCCTTTCTGGCGGCAGACAATACGTACTTAACCAACGGAAAGGAACACCTATGACTGAATTCATTACCTATCTTGCTACCGTTTACCTTTGCTTTGCCTTCATCAAGTTCATGCTATGCGTTCCGCACATTCCCCGAGTCATCGGGGTTGTCTCTCGCTTAGCTGGGGCGGATCGGGGCGCGGTTCTCAAGCGCTATGTGTTCATCATCCCGCTCGTTGTTGCCGGTCTATCCCTATTCGGTTGGGTTGCCGCGCTATACCGAGAGGGTATTTCGTTTTTTGTAATGTACTCAAGCCGCGATGTAACGCGTGACTGCATTCTTGGCTACCGTCACTCGCACGAAGAGTAATCAACTGGAGGAAGCATGGAAGTTAAACTCGTATGGGCCACCCCTGATATCGACGGCCACCTAGCGTACATCGCCCGCGTCTCTAACCCCAGTGGGCAAGACAAACCGGTAGGTACCCTGTTCGATTACATGATGCGGGAGGGCCATACGAGTCCCTTCCAGATGGCTAACGTATGCGTGGAAGTCAACACCACCAGAGACATTGGCCGTCAGATGCTGCGCCATTGGACACTGCTACCGCAGGAGTTCTCGCAGCGCTACCAGACTATCGATAAGCTGGGTGAGTTCGAGATTCGTGAGTTCCGCCTAGCTCACCCAACCAACCGCCAAGCGTCTATCGAAGTGCCGCCTGACGACCCGCGCTACCGTGAATGGGGACGCCGGCAGGAACGCCTAGCTGCCTTGGTCAAAGAGAACTACGAATGGTGCCTAGCCAACGGCGGGGCGAAGGAGGTAGCTCGTGTAGTTCTACCGGAAGGTATGACACCTAGCCGCCTCTACTTCAACGGTAACATGCGTACGTGGATTTTCTACTTGAAGTCCCGCCTCCACGAATCTACACAGAAAGAACACCGGGATGTTGCGCTAGAGGTTCTGGCTGTACTACGGCAGGTAGCGCCGGTTGTAATGGACGCCTTCTTTCCTGTAGAATACGACCTCTTCCCACGGTAAAGGTGAACCCATGAGTATTCTTTCGTTTAACGATCTGCGCGACAAGGTAGCCGCCAAGCTGGTACTGGCGAAGCGAGTGGTCAGCCACGGTCTTGAGGAACAGGTTGAAATCGATTTCAATCAGATCAACTCTACCTCCATCGACATCTTGCTCGGTCAGTACATCCTGAAGGAATCCCCTCCTTTTCCGGGTAACGACATCCTTGACTTTCGTGCCCGCGACAAGATGCACACGCACCGCATTCAGCTTGACCCGGAGGAAGGTTTCATCCTCAAGCCGGGGCAGTTCATTCTGGCGGAGTCGGCTGAAATCTTTAATCTTCCGTACCACCTGTCGTGCGAGTACAAGCTGAAGTCGAGTATGGCGCGTATCGGTCTCGAACACCTGAACGCTGGTTGGTGTGACGCCGGCTGGAACGGCTCGGTTCTGACGCTTGAGTTGAAAAACCTGACGCTCTACCATTCGATTCGGATTCGTCCGGGCGACGCTATCGGTCAGATGGTTTTCTTCGAGCATACCGAAGTGCCGCACGAGAAGTCCTACGCAGCGCGGGGCCGCTACAACGGAGACACCACTGTCTCCACCATCAAGGAGTAATGGCTCATCGGAAAATCATGTGGAATTTGAACGATGCAACGCACAAATTGGATGTGAAATGAACCACACAGAACACCTGCTGACCTGCTTGGCGGAAGAGTGTGCCGAAGTACAGCAAGCAATATCGAAGGCTCTCCGCTTTGGCCTAGATGATGTCAATCCGAATGCTGGAATTACAAACGCCAACGATATAGGGCGCGAATTTATTGACGTTGTGGCCGTGATGGAAATGCTTGTTGATTCCGGCGTAATAAAGCTGCCACCGAATCGGCTGGCGCGAACAGAGCAAAAGAAATCGCGTGTTAATCAGTGGATGGCTTACGCCGAAGAGCGCGGAACATTGATTACCAATGGTGCGGCGCAGCATGAGAAATCTGATTCCACACGATTTTCCGAATAGCCGGAGTAATCATGCAGGTCAAGATCATCGTTTTGGCTGTCCAGTACGCCTGTCAGCAGATCGGGCATGAGTGGCGTATGCGCCAACAGAAAGCCCAGTAATGTGTAGCTAGCTGCACAGCGCCCCGTCCGGTAAAATGGAGGGGCGTTTTAATTTTGAGGTCACGGTAATGGTAGACACAAAGATTCGCCCAATGCTTGCGCTCAGTGAACCGGTACTTCCGGAAGACTTGAACCCCGAAGCAGGGCCATGGTGGGTATCCCCCAAGCTAGACGGCATCCGCTCCCTTGCTATGCACAAGGAGATGCGCAGCCGCACGCTAAAGCCGCACCCCAACCTCCACATGCGCAGTGTTATGGCCCACCTAGCGCTGCACGGCATGGACGGGGAGATCACGGTAGGGCCGGCTAATGCACCAGACTGCATCAATGCCACTACTTCGGGTATCAACTCGATCAAGGGTGAGCCCGACTTTATGTACAACGTCTTTGATCGCTGGGACATCCCGGAGATCGGCTACAAAACACGGCTAAGTTATCTTCGCCGGCAGGTACTCTACGCACAGCGGGAGGGCCTACCCGTTCGTCTGCTCCCGCAGGAGCTATGCACTACCATCGAAGAGGTCCGGGCAGTTGTGGAGCGTAACTACGACGAGGGCTACGAGGGCTCTATCATCCGTAGCTATGACGGCATCTACAAGTACAACCGCTCTACGTTTCGGGAGGGGCTACTCCTGAAGGTGAAGGAGTACACCGACTTTGAGGTACATGTCACCGAGTTTATCGAGATGACGCATAACGATAACGAGGCGACCATTGACGAGCGAGGCTACACCAAGCGCAGCACGCACAAGGCCAACAAGCGCCCTGCCGGCACGCTAGGTAAGATGAAAGGCGTACGCGTAGATACTGGGGACATCGTTACCATCGGGACCGGCAAGATGACGGCAGAGGAAAAGCTCTACGTATGGACCCACCAAGACGAGTTCTTGGGTGCCTTCGCCAAGTGCCGCAGCGGAAAGCATGGAGTCAAAGACAAGCCGCGTTTCCCGCGCTGGATTGTGTGGCGCGACCCTAACGACATGTGATTTCCATCCCATGCTGGCACAGCATTTGCGTTACTGCTCCGTGTCAGTGCCGCAAGTGAACCATCCCCTGCTGGCACGTGCCCGCATAACCACTCCGTGTTACTGAGACGACTGATGCTTAAGCTATTCAAGAAGCTGTACTGTAGGTGGAGAGGCCACTGCTGGGTGGAGTGGTACGTGCCTCGTGGGTACCTGAAGCTGCACGGGAAACCGTGGCGCTGGCGGGAGTGCAGTCGATGTGGCGCTAGACTCAACGGCTGGTTTTGAGTATTCGCGCACACCCGCACGCATTACGTTATATGGTACTTGTGGGGGTAGCGGGCGGTATTGTGGCGGGACATAATAGCGGCATCGCAAAAGTAAAGGACATGGGGTTGTGGCGAAATTGGCAGACGCACCAGATTTAGGTTCTGGCGGAGCAATCCGTGTCGGTTCGAGTCCGACCTACCCCACCAACTGACGCTAGCGACGGTACGCTGTCGGCGATACAATACAGACTCACTCATCTCATAAGGAGGTTCAAATGACTGCGGTTCGCACATCAAACCAGAAGTGCCGGCACTTGGTTCAATCTTGCACAGAGTTCAAGGGACACCAACTGTTCGGCGAAGACGTAGGTAGAGCCTACGTTGTGTATTCCTACGGGTACCACTTCCCCATGTTTGCCTGTATCGACGGGCGCTGGTACTCGCACCGCGAGCGGGCTTCTGTCTCAACGTCCAAGCAATACGGGCAGGCCCACCCGCACGGGGATGTGGAGTACCTAGACGACGTTGCTGCCTTGAAGGCA